>QFCS01004861.1_pt1 | contig 217220 bp, 214 predicted proteins | sample 3576561 | NCBI WGS metagenome assembly QFCS01
ATGAGGAGAGATATGTGATTGATGCAGGCAAGCACAAGGTCTGCATCTGATAAGGTCCCGTCGCTGGGACGCAGGCTTGGCAAGGTCGTGTGTAGTGCTGTGACCGCTTCGGCGAAGCACGCCTCCTAGATTGACCTGCTGGCTTGTTGATCTGATGGCATAGTGTGGCGACCTTCGTGTTGACCACGGACAGAAGCATGACCCCAGCGACGAGATAATCATTCAGAGGGACTTGACGAACAAAGGCCCATTACAGAAGCACTAATTATGGCGGCATGTTTTGGCCGCGAAGGGCGGCGAAAGGAGACCATCATGGGCATGCTCGTGGACGGCGTCTGGCATGACGTCTGGTATGACACGAAATCGACGAAAGGCCATTTCCAGCGCGCCGCTTCGCAGTTCCGCAACTGGATCACGCCGGACGGCGCGCCGGGACCGTCGGGCGAAGGCGGCTTTGCGGCGGAAGCCGGGCGCTACCACCTCTATGTCTCCTATGCCTGTCCCTGGGCGCATCGCACGCTGATCTTCCGCAAGCTGAAGAAGCTGGAGGACATGATCACCGTTTCCGTCGTCGATCCCCTAATGCTTTCGAAAGGCTGGGAGTTCAAGGGCGAGAACGGCGGAACGCTCGATCCGCTGTTTAACGCCGCCGCGCTCTACGAGGTCTATCTGAAAGCCGATCCGCACTATTCCGGCCGCGTCACCGTTCCCGTGCTGTGGGACAAGAAGGAGAACCGCCTGGTCTCGAACGAATCGGCCGAGATCATCCGCATGTTCAACTCCGCCTTCGACGGCCTCACCGGCTCGCGCGACGACTACTATCCCGCGCCGCTGCGCGCCGAGATCGACGCCCTCAACGAGGCGATCTACGACAGCGTCAACAACGGTGTCTACAAGGCCGGCTTCGCCACGACGCAGGAGGCGTATGAAGGCGCCGTGCAAAAGCTCTTCGAGATGCTGGACAGCCTCGACGCACGGCTTTCGACGCAGCGCTACCTTACCGGCGACCGCATGACCGAGGCGGATTGGCGGCTCTTCACCACGCTGGTGCGCTTCGATCCGGTCTATGTCGGCCATTTCAAGTGCAACATCCGCCGCATCGCCGACTATCCGAACCTCTCCGGCTACCTGCGCGAACTCTACCAGGTGCCGGGCGTCGCCGAGACGGTGAACATGCGCCACATCAAGGAACATTATTACCGCAGCCACACGACGATCAACCCGACGGGCGTCGTGCCGGTCGGCCCGCAGCTCGACCTGACGGTGCCGCACGGGCGGGAGCAGCTGAAGGCGGCCTGACCCTACCAGACATCCGCAAACGGCGCCCGGCCGGCAAGCTCCTCCAGCCGCCGGCGGGTGGCCGCGGTCGTGCCCGCCGGCAGCGCGTCGAGCGCGAAGAAGCCGGCCTCGACGATCTCCCGGTCCCGGACGCGCGGCGCGGACTGGGTGACGCCCTCGCAGCGGTAAAGGAGGACGTGGTCGCGCCTGCTGGTCCGCCGGTTGAAATAGACGTGCACGAGCCGTGGCGGCGCGCCGAGGGCAAGGTTGCCCTCCTCCCGCATCTCCTTGGCCAACGCCTCCAGCGCCGTCTCGCCGCGCTCGATGCCGCCGCCCGGCAGATGCCAGCCGGGCACGTAGCTGTGGCGCACCAGGAAGAGGCGGCCGGCCTCGTCGAAACAGGCGGCCCGCACACCCATCGTCATGCCGCGGGAAAACGCGAAATAGACGTGCAGCACGCGCGTCGCCAGCCGGTTGAGGCGGCTGCGGGTCGGCGGGGCGGCGGGCTCGTCCTGGTCCATGGCGGCACTTCGCCGGAAGCCTTCGGCCAAATCAAGTCCCCGCGGGTCGAAGGTCAGGGAATATCCACGCCTTGCGTTCCCCTTGCGCATCTTATGCTCTAAGGAGGGATATGTTCAGGCTTGCCCATATATCGGACGTCCATCTCGGGCCGCTGCCCGCCCTCACCTTCCTGGAGCTGTTTTCCAAGCGCATCACGGGCTTCGTCAACTGGCACCGCAACCGTCGCCGGCACCTCTTCGCCAATACGCTGGACATCGTGCTCGACGATATCGAGCGGCGCGATCCCGACCATCTGGCGATTACCGGCGACCTCGTGAACCTTGCCTCCTCGCTCGAGATCACGGCCGTCAAGGCCTGGCTGGCGAAGGCGGGCACGCCGGAAAACGTCTCGGTCGTGCCGGGCAACCACGACGCCTATGTGCGCGGCGCCTACGAGAAATCGACCCGGGCCTGGTATCCCTATATGCGCGGCGACAACGGGCCGGCCGAATGGAACGAGGACTTCCACGTCTTTCCCTATATGCGGGTGCGCGGCCAGGTGGCGATCATCGGCTGCTCCACGGCGGTCGCCACGCCCCCCTTTGCCGCGTCGGGCTATTTCGGCAGCCGCCAGGCGCGCGAGACCGTCAATCTCCTGCGCGCGGCCGAGAAGGCAGGCCTCTTCCGCGTCGTGCTGATCCATCATCCGCCGATCCGCGGCGCGACCTCGTTCCACAAGCGGATGATCGGCATCCGCCGTTTCGCCGCGACCGTGTCGACCGGCGGCGCCGACCTCGTGCTGCATGGCCATACCCATCTCGACACCGTGCACTGGCTCCCCGGCCAGACGAAGCAGATCCCGGTCGTCGGCATCGCCTCCGCCTCGCAGGGTCCGGGCGGCCACAAGCCGCCGGCCGGCTACAACCTGTTCTCCATTTCCGGGGCGCCGGGAAACTGGAACGTCATGCGCGAGCGCTACGCGCTGACGACGGATGGCCTCGCGCTGGCGCTGGCGGAAACCACGCGCTTCTGACAGGCCGAGCCCCGCGCGAATAAAACCCTCCCCTCGTCCGTACCATCTGCTCAGAGCGGCCGAGAACGATCGAGAGGGAACCCATGACCATGCTCCGCCACACCATGCTGCTTTCATTCTGCGCCGCCGTTTCGCTGGCGGCGCTGTCGGCCGCGCGCGCAGCCGATTCGGACACCACCACCCCGCCGGTCGCGACGGAAACGACGACGACCTGCACGGACGGCAAGATCTGGAACGAGGAAAAGAAGGAATGCGTCGCGCCCGAGGACCTGAAGCCGGCCGAAGGCACGCCCGCCGAGGGCACGACCCCCGACGACACGGCGAAGGAAGAAGAACAGAAGAAGACCGAGCGCAAGATCGACGACACGCTCTATGAGGCGGCACGCGAATTCGCCTATGCCGGCCAGCACGAGAACGCGCTGCGGGCGCTGCGCGCGGCCTACGACCAGGAGGACCCGCGCATCCTCAACTACATGGGCTACAACATCCGCAAGCTCGGCGACATGGCGCTGGGCATGACCTATTACAAGCGGGCGCTGCAGAAGGACGAGAACTACATCCTCGCCCGCTCCTATATGGGCCAGGCGCTGATCGAGCAGGGCGATATCGAAGGCGCCCGCGTCCAGCTCGTCGAGATCCGCGATCGCGGCGGCGAGGGCACCTGGGCCTATCGCGCGCTGCTCCAGTCGCTCGGCGGCGAGCGTACCACGTACTGACACAAGGCCGGCGGCGCCGTGCGAAAACGGCACGGCGTCGACGGCCGACAAGACCGATCGATGAGGGAACGCGGGAAACTGCGCTCCGGGTTGCCGTTCATGCTTGCAGACCTTAGGAAGAATGTTTCATATCAGACGGTCGCCGCCCGCCCGGCAGCGAATAGAGTTTTGATCCCGAACGTTTCCTTGGAAAAGCAATGCGTCCGACGGCAGAATCGAATGAGTTCCGGCGAGAATTGGTCAATTTGCTGCCGAAGTTGCGCCGTTTCGCCATGACGCTGACGCGCAACGGCAGCGATGCCGACGACCTCGTGCAGGAGGCCTGCGAGCGGGCCATCACGCGGAGCCATCTGTGGAACGGGGAAGGCCGGCTGGAAAGCTGGGTTTATGCCATGACGCGCAATCTGTGGGTGGACGAGATCCGCAAGCGAAAGGTCCGCACAGGGTCCGGCACGGTAGATGTGGCCGAGCAGGATAATCTGCATATCGAAGCGTCGGCCGACAAGGCGGTCTATGCCAAGCAGTTGCACAAGTTGATCATGACCATGCCGGAAGGTCTTTCGAGTGTCTTTCTCCTCGTCAATGTCGAAGGCCACAGCTATCGGGAGGCGGCGGATATCCTGGGCATACCGATCGGCACCGTGATGAGCCGGCTTTCGGCCGCCCGCATCCGCCTTGCGGCCATGATTTCCGAACAGATGGAAAGGAGGGCCTGATGGTGGAGAGCACACAGGGTCTCCCGCTCGAAGTCCGCCTGTCGGCCTATCTCGACGGCCAGCTGTCGGCAGCGGAAATGGACGAGATCAACGCGATCCTCGCCGAGGACGACGATGCGCGCATGGTCTTCGAGAAGCTGAAGCTCGGCAGCGAATTCGGCGCCCGCGCCTTCGATCGACTGTTGCAGGAGCCCATTCCGCTCGACCTCGTGCGCAACATCAAGGACGTCGGCAAGAAGGACGACGAGCCGCCGAAGGCGGGCTTTGCCACCATTCCGGTCGCTGCCGCCGCGCCGCGCCGCCCCTCCGCCCTCTGGCCGAGGGCGCTCGCCGCCTCGCTCGTGCTGTTCATCGCCGGCGGCGCCGCCGGCTACCTCGTCGGCGAACGGCAGGACGGCTCGGCCGAACTCGCCGCCCCCCAGTTCGCCGCCGCGCGCACCTGGCTGGACGACATCGCCGACTACCATCGCATCTATGCCCGCCAGACCCGCCACCTCGTGGAAGTGCCGGCAAGCGAGGAGGCGCATATCGTCGAATGGCTGTCGGCCAGCACGGGCGTCCCCTTCAAGCTGCCCGATCTTTCCGGCCAGAACCTGACCTTCGAGGGCGCGCGCCTGCTGGTCGCCGGTGGCAAGCCGGCCGCGCAGCTTCTCTATCGCAATGCCCAGAACGAGGTCTTCGCCATCTGTTTCGTTCAGAGCGATCCGGTGGAGACCGTCACGGCCCTTTCCGAAAGCATGCGCAACGATATCGGCCTCGTCTCCTGGCAGAAGGGCAGCGCGTCCTATGTTGTCGTCGGCCCCTCGGCCGATCCGGCGCTCGAGCGCATCGCCGAGGCCGTTTCCTCGACGATCTGAGCCGCCACGGATTTCCCGCACGCACTCCATGAAAAAAGCCCGGCAGCATCGCTGCCGGGCTTTCTGTTTCTCCGGGAGCGTCGCTCAGCCGCGGACGGCGAGCACGCGGTTGGCTGCCGAGACGATCGCTTCGAGCGAGGCCGTCACGATGTTCGTGTTGATGCCGACACCGAACAGCTTGCCGCCCGGATGCTCGACTTCCACATAGGCGATGGCCGCCGCGTTCGAGCCGTGCTGGAGCGAGTGTTCGGAATAATCCGCCACCGACATCGGAATGCCGAGATAGATCGACAGCGCATTGATGAAACCGTCGATCGGCCCGGTGCCCTTGCCCTCGATGCGCTTCGTCTCGCCGCCGTCGGTGATTTCCGCCGCAACGATGCGCGTGCCCTTCTGTCCGGCGTCGTCCGGATAGGTGTGGTGGTCGACGAAGCGCAGGCGCGTGCCGGGCTGCGTGACGTAACGGTCCATGAAGCTCTGGTGGATGCGCTTCGAGGGGAGCTCGACGCCCTCCTCGTCGCTGATGCGCTGGATTTCCTCGCGGAACTCCACCTGGAGATTGCGCGGCAGGTTGATGCCGTAGTCTTCCTGCAGGATATAGGCGATACCGCCCTTGCCGGACTGCGAGTTGATACGGATGATCGCCTCGTAGGAGCGGCCGACATCCTGCGGGTCGATCGGCAGGTAAGGCACTTCCCAGAGCGGCTTGTTGGCCGTCTTGATGGCCTTCATGCCCTTGTTGATGGCGTCCTGGTGCGAGCCGGAGAAGGCGGTGTAGACCAGTTCGCCGACATAGGGATGGCGCTCCGGAATGGCCATCTCGTTGGAATATTCGTAGACGGACTTGATGCGCTCGATATCGGAGCAGTCGAGCCTGGGATCGACGCCCTGCGTGTACATGTTCAAGGCGAGCGTCACCACGTCGACATTGCCCGTGCGCTCGCCATTGCCGAACAGTGTGCCCTCGACACGGTCAGCGCCGGCCATCAGCGCCAGTTCCGTGGCGGCGATGCCGGTGCCGCGGTCGTTGTGCGGGTGCAGCGAGATGATGACGTTCTCGCGGTTGTCGATATTGCGGCACATCCATTCGATCTGGTCGGCATAGATGTTGGGCGTCGCCATCTCGACGGTGGACGGCAGGTTGAGGATCAGCTTGTTGTCGGCCGTCGGCTTCACGATCTCGACGACCGCGTTGCAGATCTCCAGCGCCACGTCCAGTTCGGTGCCGGTAAAACTCTCCGGCGAATATTCGAAGCGGTAGCCGCCGCCGGCCTTGGCGGCCATGTCGGTGATCATCTTGGCGGCATCGGTCGCGATCTGCTTGATGCCGGCGACATCCTTGGCGAACACCACGCGGCGCTGCAATTCGCTGGTCGAATTGTAGAAGTGGATGATCGGCTTGTGCGCACCTTCCAGCGCCTCGAAGGTGCGGGTGATCAGCTCCGGCCGGCACTGCACCAGCACCTGGAGCGAGACGTCCTTCGGCACGTTGCCCTCTTCGACGCACCAGCGGGCGAAGTCGAAATCGGTCTGCGAGGCAGAGGGGAAACCGATCTCGATTTCCTTGAACCCCATGTCGAGCAACAGCTGGAACATGCGGGCCTTGCGGTCGTGGCCCATCGGGTTGACCAGCGACTGGTTGCCATCGCGCAGGTCCACCGAACACCAGATCGGCGCCTCGGTGATCGTCCTGCTCGGCCAGGTGCGGTCCGCAATGTTGATCGTCGGATAGGCCTGATACTTGACGGGCGCCTCGGGCATGCCCTGCTTGGGGGAATGGGTCTTCACAATCATCGTCTTCGTCTCTTCATCGTCCCGGCATTCGCGAAAGCGTCATAGCGCCTAACGAGGGCGAATGCACCGGAATTCATGCGTAGGGGTGAAACGAGGAGCTATTGCCGGGCGGGCTTTTCGGCCGCCGGGCGCTCCTCAGCGAACCCGGCAACCGCGCGTAAGGCCGAGAAGAAGAAGCGAGGAGAAGCCGCGCGAACGCTCGCGAACAGCTGCGCTGCTGCGGGAAACGCGTTCGATGATGTGGGCGCTGGCTTTCAACATGAGGGGGCTTATAGCTGCGAAGGAATGAAAGGGCAACCCACCCCATGAAAAAGCCCTCCGCAACGGGAGGGCTTAGTTCGCTTGCGAGGTCCGCAAGCCTCTCTTTCGTCATGGTCGGGCTTGACCCGACCATCCACGCCGCACCCGCCTTGTGGATCCTCGGGTCAAGCCCGAGGATGACGGAGAGGGCGGAGCAAGCGGCTGAAAAGCCTCAGATATCCGCCTGCGAGGTCACGATGCGCGAGACGAGGCCGTAGCCCTTGGCCTCTTCGGCCGAGAGCCAGTAGTCGCGGTCCGTGTCCTTGGCGATCTTCTCGATCGGCTGGCCGGTGGCGTCGGCGAAGATCTTGTTCAGGCGCTCGTTCATCTTGATGATCTCGCGCGCCTGGATCTCGATGTCCGAGGCCATGCCGCGGGTGCCGCCCGACGGTTGGTGCAGCAGGAAGCGGGTGTTCGGCAGGCAAAGGCGCTGTTCCTTGGGCGCGGCGACATAGATCAGCGCACCGGCCGAGGCGACCCAGCCCGTACCGATCATCCAGACCTTCGGCTTGATGAACTTGATCATGTCATGGATCGAATCGCCCGATTCGACATGGCCGCCCGGCGAATTCACGTAGATACGGATGTCGTCGTCGCCGGCGGCGGCAAGCGCCACGAGCTGCGAGCAGACCTTCTGCGCCAGTTCCTGGTTGATCGGCCCGTAGATGAAGATCGAACGCGACTTGAAAAGGTTCGCCTCCGTTTCCTTGCCCAGGGGCAGTTCCGTCTTCTTGTCGTCTTCGTCGCTCATCCAAAGTCTCCGGATTGCTCGTCAATAGTCCTCTGTCGCTGTCAGATAATGCGACTCACCGGCCAAGACAATGCAACAAAACCGATAGGCGGCGATAGAGCCTCGCCGCGCCACCGGAAAACAGGGTAAATGCGCGCCGCCGCCCTTCCCGATTTGCGTATGGACTTGGCATCGTGTCCACTTCTAGGATGCGGGCCTATCGATGAAAGCGCCGGCTGTTCCCCGGCCGGCGGAACAGGGGACACCATGATCAGACACATCTTGCTGGCGCTCGCCGCGCTCCTTGTCACGACGGCGCCGGCCTTCGCCCATCTCAACCCGGAAGAACACGGCTCCTTCATGGCCGGATTCTCGCACCCGCTGTTCGGCCTCGACCATATTCTCGTGATGGTCGCCGTCGGGCTCTGGGCGGCGCAGATCGGCGGCAAGGCATTGTGGGGTGTGCCCGTGGCGTTCGTCACGACCATGGCCGTCGGCTTCGGTCTTGCGCTTTCGGGTGTCGACCTGCCCTTCGTCGAGCCGGCGATCCTCGCCTCCGTCGTCGCCCTCGGCCTCCTGGTCGCGATGGCGGTCAAACTCGATATGGTCGCCTCGACGGCGATCGTCGCCGTCTTCGCGCTCTTCCACGGCCATGCCCATGGCGGTGAACTCGGTTCGGCCGGCGCGCTGCAATTCGGCATCGGCTTCGTCGCCGCCACGGCTCTGCTGCACATCGCCGGCATCGGCCTTGGCTTCGGCATCGCCCGCCTCTCGGGCGGCGCGATCGCGGCCCGCATCATCGGCGCCGTCACGGCGCTGGCCGGACTCGTGCTCGCCTTCGGCTGAAATTCCAAAGGCGGCGGAGACCCCGCCGCCTTGCCTCAGCCGCGACCGCGATAGGGCTGTACGCCCTGGTCCGGAATCCACACGCCCTTCGGCGCGTCTCCGGTCTGCCAGAACACGTCGATCGGAATGCCGCCTCGCGGATACCAGTAGGCGCCGATGCGCAACCATTTCGGCTGGAGGAGATCGACCAGCCGCTTGGCGATGTCGATGGTGCAATCCTCGTGGAAGGCGCCGTGGTTGCGGAAGGAATGCAGGTAGAGCTTCAGCGACTTCGATTCGACCAGCCAGCCGTCCGGGATATAGTCGATGACGATATGCGCGAAATCCGGCTGGCCGGTCATCGGGCAGAGCGAGGTGAATTCCGGCGCCGTGAAGCGCACGACGAAATCCGTGCCTCCATGGTTGCTCGGCACCTTCTCCAGAACGGCGGTCTCCGGGCCGGACGGCAGGTCGACCGCCTGGCCGAGCTGCGACAATCCCGATACGTCAGTCTTGCTCATTGTGAACCTCTTCGATCTTCACCCGGATTCCATGCGCCTTTTCCGTCTCGGGCTCGACATGGATGGCGATCTGCGCGCCCGGCTGCACGGTGCGGATGGCATCCTCAAGGCGGTCGCAGATATCATGCGCATCGCCGACGGGCATTTTCGCCGGCACGACGAGGTGGAAGTCGACGAAGGTCGCCGCCCCCGCCTTGCGCGTCTTCAGGTCGTGCACGCCGAGGGAGCCTGAGCCATGCGCGGCGATCGCCGCCTGGATGGCCTCCGCCTCCTCCGGCTCGACCGCATGGTCCATCAGCCCGTCGACCGAATGGGCGATGACCTTCCAGCCCTGATAGAGGATGTTCAGCGCCACGAGCACCGCGAGCAGCGGATCGAGCACCGCATAGCCGGTGGCGATGGCGAGAACGAGGCCGACGAGCACGCCGACCGAGGTAACGACGTCGGACAGGATATGCTGCCCGTCCGCCGACAGTGCCGGCGAGCGATAGCGCTTTCCCGCGCGGATGAGCGCATAGGCCCAGGCCGCATTGATGACGCCCGCGAGGAAGTTGATGGCAAGGCCGAGCGCCGGCGCCTCCATGGGTGTCGGCGCGAATACCGCCGGCAGCGCCTCGGCGACGATAAGCAGCGCCGCGACGACGATCAGCACGCCTTCCAGGACCGCCGAAAGGTACTCTGCCTTGTGGTGGCCGAAGGGATGCGTCTTGTCCGCGGGCTTGGCCGCATAGGTGATCGCCGCGAAGGCGACGATGGCCGCCACCACGTTGACGCTCGATTCCAGCCCGTCCGACAAGAGCGCCACCGACCCGGTCAGCCCCCAGGCGACCAGCTTCAGCCCCATCACGAAAAGCGAGAGCGGGATGCCCCAGAGCGCCAGCCGCTTGACCCTGTCGGAATTTTCCATGTCACTCTCCATGCGCATGCAACCGAGTTGCAAAAAGCCTGGTCCATCAACGCAAAACCGCGCGCACCGCTAAAACTAGCATTGTGCACACGGCTTTAAGGCTCTTCTTGCAGAATGCCCCAAACGGAGCAACCCTATGTCGACTAAAGCCTACTCATATATTCGAATTTCGAGCCTTGAACAGCGAAAAGGCCACGGCGAGCAACGCCAATTAGAGGCTGCACAAGCATATGCTGAGAAGCATGGGCTCGAATTAGACGACAGCCTCAGAGACCTAGGCAAATCAGGCTATCACGGCGACCACGTTAAGACTGGCGCACTAGGTCGATTCCTTGAATTGGTGGCGACCGGCAAGATTGCTGTTGGTTCGTACCTGCTTGTCGAGAACCTCGACCGTCTGTCTCGTCAAACACCAATCGACGCGCAAGCGCAATTCATTGCCCTGCTGCAAGCAGGTATTCGGATCGTCACGCTGCAAGACGGGCAGATTTACGAGCGTGGCCGAGATTTCACACAGATGATTATCTCGCTCACCATCATGAGCCGAAGCCATGAGGAAAGCGCTCGTAAGTCCTACAACAGCAAAAAGAACAACGACGCTAATCGCAGAGACATGCTGGCTGGCAAACCTCGTTTCTATTCGGGATGCGTTTACTGGATCGATCAAACCCGGATTGAGGGAAGCAAGGACTTCAAATTCACGCTCAATGATCACGCAAAAACTGTCCGGCGTATTTTCGAACTAGCAGACCAAGGCGTCGGCTCACTGAGCATTGCCAGACTTCTAAATGAGTCAAGAACTCCATGCCTGCAACTCGCTAGTGCAAAGTGGTGGAACAGCACGATCATCAAAATTCTAAAAAATGAAACTGCTATTGGCACGCTCCATCTTTACGAAACTGTTGATGGAAAGTCAGTTCCGCATGGTGAGCCGATCAAGAACTATTACCCTGCCGCTGTAAGTGAAGAACTCTTTTGGCGAGTGCAACGCAATCGCAATGCGGCTCCCGCCGCAGGTCGCAAGGGGAAAACGCTAGCCAACTTGTTCCTGAATATCACGCGATGCTCTCATTGTGGTGGAACTCTGGTTCTCAACAAGTCATCGAAATACAACACGAAATATTACCGATGCCAGAACCGCTATCAGAGTATGCCTTGTGACGGTCCTGCAAAAATGTATCCATATGAGAAACTGGAAGACGCAATTCTCGATCACGTCACCGACTTCTATCATGACAGCCGGTTAGGAAATAGCAGCAAGTCCGTAAGCAGAGACGCATTAGTCGAGCAAGCGAGGATCGCTGATAGTGAATTGGCTGAATTGGAGAAGCGTCGGAAGAACGCGATGCTGATATCTGAAATGGCCGATGATGATCAAACACGCGCCGACTACCTGGCTCGTTACAGAGAACTGCGTGTCGAGATTGAGCAGCGAAAGGCCAAATCGAATGAGGCTCACATGGCGCTCAAAGCAATTGATGACCAATCTGAAAAACTAGTCGATGTCAGCGATATGATCGCTAGCGAACGTAAACTGTGGGAAACCGGAAGCGATCAAGAAATCTTTGTTAGTCGCGCCAAGGTCGCTCAATCGATCCGCCGTTTCGTTTCACAGATACAGGTCGATTTCGAGCAACAAAATGCGATGGTTTATGTCGCGGGATATACGAGGCGATACCTCTTCACACGGACTGGCGAACTGAGCACGGTCCTTAACGGGGTTAAGATGCCATTCTCGGAAGTCGAGAAGGTCATGCGAATGGACAACGCGACTGATGCGCAAATAGCGCAAGCGAAAGAGGCTCATGCCATTCTGGCCGCTGTTAGATAGCGAGTGCTTGCTCCCACATAGCGTCTACCTTTTCAGGACTGAGGCCCAATGCGCTGGCGATCGTCAGGAGTGTTGGGCTTAGGCGCTCAAACGTCGTAGCATACTCCCATTCGATCTCCGCTTCTTCCTTTGCCGTACCGGCCTCCAGAGCGTCAATGGCAGCATCTACGGCTGCTACGCTAATTCCGGAGCGCACAAGAATTAGACGCAACTGACGGGCTGTTACGGCCGGAAGAGAAGCACGAACCTGTTCAGGACTTAGGGGCATATAGGGCTGAACCACATATGAGGCCGCATTATCTGTTAGCCATCGCTGAATAACCGGATTCAATCCATACTCATCTCCAGACCGGCTGACGTAGGCGCAGCGAGTTTTCTCCCCGTTCATGTCAGTTATTTCGACATCGAGCAGGAAGACATCCATCTCATCCAATTGGGTGACGGAATAAACAGTATGCAATTGTGGTGTTGTGGAATTGAGCCCCATTATGCTGTCCTTTGAAAAATGTGATCGTTGCTGGTCGACAAACCTCTTGCTCGCCATGTTCCAGTCAACGCTGATCCCGACCCGGTCGTTGTGTATCTGCTACTATCGCTTTCATCGAGGCGAATATTAGCGGTCGCATTGCGTGTGGTTCCACCGGACGTGCGAGCAGTTAGGACATGCCCTACCGGCAAATTTGTCTGTGTTTGTGCTGAGCCGGTGTACACTTCGGCGGCTGTAAAGCCCAACGCATGGGTGTGGCTTGAGCCTGTCACGCTGTTGGTCGTACTGTTCGAGATGTTGCTCGGTGTCCCCATTGTAATTGTCGGATCACTTGAAATCGCACCACCACCAGTCAAGCCATTACCAGCACTGACGGTTCTTGCGCCGGATGCAGGATTATAGCCCAGAGCGCCTGTAATATCGCTGGCAACGAGCGTCAGCGAATGGGTGTGACTGGTGGACGAAGCGCTGTTCGTTGTGCTTCCTGTAATCGTGCCCGGGGTGCCAAGCGCGATGGTTCGATCCGTAGTAAGATTGCCTCCTCCAGTTAGGCCATTCCCCGCGGTAACCACTCTCGATGCCTGCACGATTGATTCTGATGGAATCCCTTCTAGCGATGCAGCGCTTACATTGGTAATGCCTGTGCCATCCCCGCTAATTGAACCTGCTGAAATGGCCCCAGTGGCCGTGATAGCGGGCACCGTGAGTGTACCGGTGAATGTCGGATTATGCGTGACTGGACTTGCTAGACGGAAACTCGTTCCGTCATATACGACCATAATTGCCGTTCCCGATTTGATCTGCCCCGCAGTTAGCGCTGCGCCATCATTACGAACAACAGCACGAGCACCACGACTATTGATGTTGAGGGTCAAAGCGCCGGTATTCTCGATGTGTGAGAAGAATGTGAAGATTTCACCCTTCGTATATGCGGAGATCGCAACATCATAAGTCAGCACAAATGCAGTTGCTGATCCAGTCGAAACAACCATTGCATTGATATGATCGAACGCGCGCTTTTGTGCTCCCATGATTGCGCGTATCGTGGGTGCTAGTTCACTTGGCTTCGACCCGGTCGGCATGCCGTTTGGTGGTGAACTGATATTGAGGTTGTCTTCCTGATTCCAGGAACTGTCTGTTAAGTCTGCCATTGATCACCATTGTTCTTATTATTATTGAATCAATGATATTTAGTCGAAAATGCGTATTTCTTTAGTTTTCGCCTATATCGTCTAGATATTCATTGATTGCGATTGCAAGCGCGCTGCCCGGCGCCTCATCGCGAGCCATGTCACGAAGTTTACCAAGATGGGATTTCAACCCGCCTTTTGCCATCTCCGCTTTCGGTATATCTGCTAGCCACTTCACTGTTTTTGGGTCAGTCAGCAACCTCGATTGATACTTTTTATTAATTGAATTCGCTGCTTTTCCTGCTCCAACAAGGACAGCACCTTTCCAGCCACCCAGCGCAGCACCAAGCAGCGTGTTTTTGTCCATCGGGTTCATTTCACCGAGCAGTGTGTTGTGGTTTTGCGTATTTGAGTGATTAGCCTTTCTCTGGTACTTCTGCATATTGTCGGCAATACGTGCTAGACGGTCCAGATCGTTACGATAAGTCTGACGATCAGTTCCCTTGAACAGAGTGTTCTTTGCCTCGTCGCTCATCCCCTTCCATTCCCTCATGAACTTCGTTGGATTGAAGTCACCGAGGCCGTCTATCGTAGTGTCTTTACCCATCCGCTCCACAACCGAGCCAGCAAGGTTATCCCAAACTGCTTTACCCTCATCACGGTCAATCTGACGACGCAACGCGTTTAGACGCGTACCGCCTTCTTTCGATTTATCTAGCGCATACTTATAGATCGTTTCAGGATCTGCATTCGCATCAGTCACACGCGTTAATGGGCTTTTCTTACCGAAACCAATTTCGGAGTCCTTGAAACGGCGATACTGGTTGTTTGCCTTACGAAATGCCTGCAATGCATCTGGACCGGCCTTGTCGGCTGTTCGCTCCATATCTTTCGTCAGCGAGTCTCGTAGACCCTCAAGATATTTCTTCTGCGCTGGATCAAGGTTTCTATCGTACAGCAATCCGCTGATGCGTGTTCGTTCCTCACGCAATTTATTGAAGTCTGCTTTGCCCTTCGCGATATCATCAGATATTGCCTTCGTGCGTTTAATCGCATCATCGACAAGCGATCCAATGTTGATCTTGTCGGACTCGGTAAGACCCTTCTTTGTCGCTGTGAGCGTGGCGAGATACTCCCGTGTCGCCTTGCCTTCCGCTGCAACACCCTTTGTCAAATCCGTAACATTATCGTACAACTGGACGGACCGATCTAGCGCGGCATCCTTGGCAGCCTGTGCCTGATCACGGAGCATGCTGCCGAGTTCCTGACGAGAATTGGTCTTTGCGCCGGGGTTGGTTCGCGACGTGACACCATCAACAACACGATTGAACTCGTCGTCCATCGCGCCGAAAGCGCCTTCAATACGATCCTGAATGACTTTGCCCTGGCGTGTTTGAGCAAGTGCTTGCTCTTTCGTCATGGCACGCGATCCACCGGATACCATGCCCGATGTGGGTTCAGCACCGATTGCCGTCATATCCTCATAACGCTGGCGAGCAAGGGCGGGATCGTCAACGCCCTCAGTGACGAGGCGACGGCCAAGCGAACCCTTCTTCTCTGCCGCGACACGCGCTGCTTGACGCACAGAGCCCCCTACAGCGCGTTGAGCAGCGCCGGCCGGGCTGACAGTTCCGACAAACTCAAACGCGCGCTCGATGCCCTCTGGGCTTGTGGGATCGACCTTGCCGCTCATCACTTCGCCTGGAAGCATAAAGGAGCGCTTCAACGCACCGAGCAAACCTGCATCGCTGTCGAAATGAGTGTTGCCGTCTGCGTCTTTGCTAATCGGCAAAAGCATTCCCTGCTCGACCACTTCGGGCTCAGGCGTCGTTTCCGGGGCGACCACGACTGGCTTTGCAAAACGCTCCCAAGGCTTACCCGCTGTAGGTGTCTCGATGCGGTCCTCTCCAACAGCGACAGCCGGTGTCTGCTTCTTATATTTTTCCCATGGACCAGCCATCAAACAAATCCTCTCATTCCACCGAGACCACCAAGGCCACCGGCACCACCCATCTTTTGACGCAGGCGCATCAACTCAAGTTCCCAAGGCATCATCTGCGTTGGCTGGCCTTCTGCGCTCTGACCGCCACCAAGCAAGCCGCCTGTATTGGCCTGCATCAACTGCACATTCTCGCTCGCGGCTCGCCCGCCACGCGCTGCCTGCTGGTTCATCGTATTGGCATCCGCCGCAAACAACTTCGCCAGATCACCAAGCGCACCAATGCCTTTCTCGGTGTCCACACCAGCGATCTCATTCGGCAACGTAATGCCGAATAGACCCTTCTTCTCTTCCGGCTGAATGGTCTCAATCGTATCGACCGGCTGGATTGCGTCGCCATTGGACGGCTGAATAGCCTGCGCCTGTTCCGGACTTAGTTCGCTACTGCTGCCTTGCGCTGCCGCAATCTCTTCCGGCGACATACCAAGCAACTGACCTGCATAGGCGTGACGGGCTTTCCAAGCATGACCACCTGTTGGGTTCTTTGCGGACCAACCTAGCGGACGCTCGAAACCGATGAATGCGCGTGTTGCTGCTGTATGATTGTCGGCGTTGATCAAATCTTTGTATGCACCGCGCTCTGATCCGGCGCCATATTTGTCGCCTTCACCGTTCATTTCATGCATTAGGAAATCAAGTTGAGTGTCGAGATTGCCAGCATCGCGACCGCTGGCCTTAGCGAAACCATACAGGTTTCTCGCACGCTGCCCGTTCCACTGCGCGATACCCACGCTATCGGAGCCATCACGGCCATCACCGCGATTACGAGCAGAAGTGCGAAGGCCGCTCTCTTGCACTAGATTGCCGACGACACCAGCCGCTTGGGCCGGTGTTAATTTGTATCTCTCTTGTAGATATCGATATGCATATCTCGCGTTATCATTGATTGCCAACTCGCCACCTTCTTATTGTTTTTAGAGTAGGTTCTTAGGAATCCAATTGTTCGGATCACCCGGATCACCGCCTTGGAAAATAAAACCATCTTCTTCATAACCCGGCTGAATTGTTCCGCTTGTATCCTTCTCAACTGGCTTGTCCTTCTTCTTGTCGGACTTTCCTTCTTTGCTCGCCTTCTGGAATTCCTTGAATCGGTCATACGGATTCGGAAGTGCACGAATCTCCTTCTCTGCATCCTGCCACGAAATCTCACCACGTTGCGCACGCGCTGCAATCTCGGCTGCTTCCAACTTGTTTTGTGCAACCGCCTGCATTGTGCCAGCGATTATTTCGTTGCCTTCCTGAGTACGGCCAAGCGATGGAATGCTCTTTAGGTATTGTTTCGCATCGAAGTCGGAAGTTGCGCCAGCGCCGGCTGGACGCATCTGCGGAGCAAGACGAGAGGTAACAGCGTCGTAAGCCTGAATGTCACTTAAGCCGTCAATCTCAATGCCGACCATATCCGCGTACGGACCCAGTACGTTCTTGATTTCGGCTGTCTTGCCGGTACCAACACGAGAACCAAGATCGATAAGCAGTTGCATGTCACCGATCATCTGGGGAGCATTCGCGCCTTCCTCAACATAGCCGGCGATGCGCTTTGCTGCTTCCTCATCGGACTTCTCACCAAACTTGTTGGAGTTTTCGCCGACGTTGATCTTTGTTGCGCCTGCTGCCTTGCCTGCACGCATCCAAGTCGTGAAGTCATCCGGCACGCCACCGGCTTCCTCGGTCTGCTTGACGTAGAGATTATACTCGCGAATATCGTCGGTCTGTCGATGAGCCTCCTCGCCCTGAACGCGGCCAGCGGCCTTCGATTCCTCAGTAGCGCCAAGCCCCTCGTTGTAACCGGGAGCCGCTTCAAGCGTGCCGCCCTCACCCACAACCATGCCCTTGCTTGCTGCTTCCTGCTGCAATTTCTGGATCATGCCGAGCGTATCGCGAGCACCAGCGTCATCCCCTGCTGCAATCTGGTACTGCAAATATTGCTTCAACTGAGCAATGCTGTATCCGAATTCGCCGTTATCGCCAGATGGAGCGCCACCAGTGCCAGCGCCGCCAAATAGGCTACCCTGCATGTCCTGCAACCGCTTTGCCTGAGCAAGTTTGACCTGCTCGGCCTGCCGCTTCTGTTCGCTCTCAAGCGCAGTGTCGTAAGCGGCATTTCCGCCAGATAAACCAGCACCAACAGCCTGTAGGAGATTTGTTGGCGTACGCGACGGACCACCAGCCATCATCATGCCCGCACCCCCTTGAACTAGCGAACGGCCCAAAGCGGCTTTCTTCGCCGGATCAGATGGAAACAGCATTTCGAAAAGCGCGTTCGGCTTTTCCTCGTCCGCTACCTGCTCTTGTGTGACTGGAGCAGAACCAAGCGCGACCTGTTCGATTGGCGCTCTGGTATCTCCACCAGATGACATTCCGCCAGTTAGACGTTTCAAAAGTTCTGCTAGTGGGTTCAGTGCCATGTGGTTTCCTCCATGAAGGCGTATGGGTCAACGTAGAGGGTGCCATCAATTTCAATGACCGAATCCGGCTTGATCTCCTGCATTTCCTGAGCGATTGGACCGATAAAGATTCTCTGGTCTGGGTCTTCGTGATAAACGAACTGGTACATAGGAATTCCAGTTGGTGTTTCACCAACACGAGCCAAGACACGCTTTGTCTTGATATCCGACGCGAATAGGCCCAAAATGCTTGTCAGACCGCCTAGAACCTGTGCGCCGGTATTTGAATAAACAGGCGTTGTCTGGTTATTGTAACCACCACCATTCGCAAGATTGATCATATTAGCGATGTTGTTGAATGGTTGGTTCTGTTGGTAATCCCACTTCGCGATATCGGCCTGCTTGACCATATTGTTCCATGCGTCCTTCTGCGCACCAACGCCTGTTAATTTGTCAGCATCATAGTAGTCGAGGCCACGCAGATATTCAGCCATACCGGCGGCCTGCAATTGCGTGTTTGCCTGAGCGTTCTGGTTCTGAAACTGGCTGCTCGCGGCGTCCACGCGCTGGCCTTGCTGTTGCCCTGAAGTACCGGCAAGCGCCTGATTTGCACTAATCTGGTTGCCAACGTCTGTGTTATAGAAATTGCCGATCGAATTCTGCGCATTTAACTGGTTGGTACGTTCATTGCCGTAGTTCTGATACGCAATATCCGATGCGTTCTTCGCCATCGCATTTGCTAGCGTCCCCTCGGCGTCATTACGCATGAAGGATGCTGCGCCCGATCCGGTTCGACCGGCTAACGCAGCCTTGCTATCTAGGCCCGGCGAAATCTGTGTCTTGAATTGTTGTAGCAGTGGAGCGTTGGCGTTCGTAATTGCCTGTTCCAAATACGGATTACTGTTGAGGAAATCGCCGTTCGCGGTTTTCTGTAGCATGTCCATAGCGGGGTTATTTTGCCCCGCGAGCGCATTGGCCTGCGACTGCTGGAGACCAAAGGCAGCATTCGTAAAGTTTTGCCCCTGACTGAGCGTCTGGTTTGGCTGGTTGCTGAAAGCGCTTCCGCTCATCACGCCGTTAGCGACATTGTTCGCGTTACCGAATAGGTCAGTTCCCTTTCGGGCCGTTTGCTCAGTCATCTTCTGAGCATCAAGCGTGGCCTTGCTCTGATCCGCGTAAGTTTGCCCCGGATAATAATCTGGGTTCCCTTGATCGTACAGTTTATCGGCCTGATCCAAATACTTTAGGATATATGGCTTAGCGCCGTCCCATGGTTCTGTTTTTGTTGTTGTTTCCTTTGGTGTGCTCGCCATTCTTATAATTCCTTATAGTATTGATCACCTTTCACAATAAATCCGTGCTGCGGGAGGACTCTTCCCCAAAACATACGGCCAATGCCAAACAGGCCGTCGCATCCGTGTTTGCGTGCATATGTTTCGATGACTGGCTGCCCTACATGAAGAATTTCATGCATTGCGCAGCCCTTGTTTCCACCTATGAGAAATAAGCAGCAAACTGATTTCCCTTGCCACTCCGTAAGCGAAGTGACACATGCCGCATTCTCAGTTGTCCAAAGTTGATAGTCTCGGTCATATAGACCATGAATTAGATCAATTTCATTTGTTCCGTTTCGAGTGTATGTGAGGGCTTCCAGTAGCCACAGACGAACACGAGGATATTCTGCATCGAATTGCTCGGCTGTATCTACCTTAATAACTTCCATCAAACTCCAAAAATTACATATCCGAACTTACGTTCTGTACCTGCATTTTCATGCGTTATCGTAAATTGATCATCCTGAGGTGTTACCCATGTCGTCGCCAACGCACCAGCCGCGTCTTCGTTCATCGGCTGCAACTGCACTACGCTTATGCTGTTGCACTTCCCGTTCGTGACTACTGTTGTCGTTTGACCTGTTTGCAACGTGACAAAACCGTAATTGTCAAACTGCTTTACAATGTTGTTTACGACTTCCTGAACTTGTCTTGGATCGTTCGGATTTCTCAATGCCTGCATATGCTCACCTATTTCTCGTATTTACGCTTTTCGCGCTTATCGCTGTCCTGTGACGGTAGCCTCAATCTGGTACCCAACTGCACTCTCCCAATCGCCATCAAGCGCGACACGAACGCGGTGGAAGCGTCCTGAATGCCGGAAATATGCAAATCCTGTTTGCGTATTGATGGACTTTGCACCCGTAAATGTAGTGTTTGCATTTGTGCTATCTCTGTAACCCGCACGTACTTGGATTACGGCATCACCATGCGTTAGCGGTCGAACACCTGTGATTAATGTCACATCACCAAGGATTGGCTTCTGACTTCCGCGCTTAATCAATTCACTCAAGAACTGCTCTTGTGTCTCGATAACCCCGCGCATGTTGTCACCGCCGAACGTGTAGATATTCCCCATAACATCCATGCTCCATAGCATCGCATTTCCACCTGACCAGATAGGACTATCGAAACTCGCTGGAACGTCTTCAATGGTGCCGTAGATATCCAATTGCTCAATCGTCCAAGGGAGCGTTTGAGAATTGAATATGTATGTGGCTGTTGCATCGCCTTCAGACCATTCTCCAGTCTGATAGTTGTAGATGATCATCTTATCGGGAACGCCGTCAGTCGATGCGAGGCTTGAATACATCCAGTAAACAAGTGTGTTTACGGGGTCGCTGGCAACACTCATGTATTTGTATTGGCTCGTATCCACGCTATCCAAGAAATAGTTATCGACTTTGCCAGCACCAATTGGCGCGATCTGGTCACCCTGCAAAACATAGAAGCCGTCTGCTGAAAGGAAGAAGGTCCGACCTTCGACTGTGATCACGCTTTCAGGAACCGCGCAGCCTTTACCTGTAACGATCTCGTCAAACTGGAATACGAGCGGCGCACCGATGTAGGTCATTTTGACGATAGCGTTTTGCAGCAAAATCCAACCGGCTTCACCGCCGACGATCGCTTGCACCGCACCGCCGTTGAAAATGTCCTGAAAGTCAGCCTGCGTCTGCTGCGAGAATGACCAGTCGAAGGGATTGCCAAATGCGGACCAGCGAACGCGGAATGGAACTTCTCCATCAAGGCCGTCGTAGGTGTTACCGATAACGAGGAAGTCACGAACGATTGCAAGATGACGACCGCGTGTAAGCGTGGTCAACGCGTCGAATTGCAAATCAGTGTTCTTGTCGATGTATTGGGGGTCATCGGAGAAATTGGTTCCGATAACGATGCTGCCGAAGTCTGCGAAATTCCAGCGTTCGCCCTCAGTTGTCGTGTACCCGCCATCACGGCCAACAGCCACCCAAGACCGGTCGGATGGGTCGATCTTGTAGAGATCACCAGCATCTCCGGCATAAACCTTGGAATTCTTAAACTTATCCTGCGCGACAATCGTACCAAGCGGCCTGCTTGTGAGCGACGTTGCCGAATACAAGTTCGCGCGGCGCATTGGGTAATAGGTTACGGCTCCAGCCGAGTTGCCAATACCCGGAGTGACGTTGCGCGCCGTGATGACGCCGGGATTGTCCAGCGCTGCCAGATCAGGACGCCATGGGCCGAATACGCCATCGATTACCATGGGCGGCCCTCCGTGACGACTGGATTGCCGCTACGTGTTGCGCGAGCATGATCAGCCGCAACAGTGCCGAGTGCTTCGCCTAGTGAGGCCTTCTCTGCGCCTTCTGCATCTGGATCGCGCAGGTAGCGATAAGCGCGTGTGAGGGTCGCATGTAGGTAAACCGCCGGAAACTTGGTCAAAAGCCAGTTTTCTGGGGTGTCATCGGAAAGCGGGGCAAAGCGACCGTAGTAGTCGAGCACCACGTCAACCGGACCCGGCTGCTGGAGCGCCAGGACGATGTTATTCCCACTAAGGTAATAGCCGACTTCACCCGGATACAGCACCGCGTTGTACGGGCTAACGGGCTTCGCTATGACGTCGCCAACGCGGATTGTACGGAACTCGACTAGATCGGCCGGAAACGTGACCGTGCTAGTCACACCGGGAACCGTGATGGTTTTTTCCATCATGAAGTGCTTGAGGATTGTCTGTAGATCCGATTCCGCAAGTTCGATCAGTGATGTCACTGGAACCGGACGGATTACGTATTCTTGGACGGTGTTTTGAAGATCAACATAATTCGCAAGTGCCATCGTTACACCTGCAAATTATTTGTGCGGAACTTGCTGTAATCGGCATCATTTAGGCGACGTGCAAGCGCAGTTGGATCATTAAGAATACCTTCTTGATCCCACGCGTAGTGCATGCCGATCGGCACGCTTGCCACCTTCACGAATTCGCCTAGTTGACCTGTTGAATTGAATTCCGCTGCTTCGCGTGCATTAGCCTCAAGCACCGCACGGACGCTTTTGAAATCGCGGATAACACGGATGTAGTCGCCATCGCGAGTAAAATACGTGGTGTATTCGGGCGTGTCTTCCCAAACGAGTGTCTGTCCATCTGGAACTAGATCACCAAATTGTAGTTCATTGATTTCCATCATCAGCCTCGTTTGTTCTTTTTATTGGCGGCTTAATGATGCTCCCGGCATGTTAGCCGGGAGCACGTAATGAGGCTCTTATCCCTCTTCTTCTTCCGGTGTAACGACCGCGTTCACGTCGATATCTGCGATCTTTCCGTTACCGGCTTCGTTGAGAGATTCTAGGGTAACTTCAACGAGCATCTGCTTCTCGTCGCTGTCACCAACGCGGCCTAGATCGTTGATCTTGAGCGAACGCAATGTTGCGAGATTCCAGAGTGACGGATCGAAGAAGATTACCGTCGATTGCGACATGAAGTGATGTGGAATAATCTGGTGACGGCCAAAATCGGAAACGTAGTAGTCCACGCCCGCATAGATCGTCGCCTTGGACGCATCCATGTTCCAAACGCCGTTGCCCGAAGCCAACTTCGAAATCGCCTGCTTGACCTTGCCAGATGCGATAACCTTCGTCGGATCGCCGCCTGCCGCCCAAACGTTCTGTGCAACTTCGTTGATCAAGCCATCGGTGATTGCGCGTCCTGTGCCTGCCGTCACGGAACCGACAACGCCCGTTACGGGATCGAAGCCAGCGGTTGCGCCAGCACCATTATGAAGTGCATTTGTCTTGATCCAAGCCTCAGCACCAGCCAACTTACGTGTACCGGACGCAACTGAGCCGTTCGCAGAAACGATTGCCGCTTCAATATCGCGGTTGATTTCAGAACCAGCCTTCGTAACCTGACGCGAAAGTTCGTTCTTCGTGCCAGCCGTATTGACGGCCTGCAATGTGCCGGAAACGCTTAGGGACTTGGTAAAAATCTGGGTGTAGTTACCGAGACGTGCAGGGCCTGAGCCCGATGGCGTTGCTGCTGCCGCGCCATCTGCTGCGGCGTTATCCTTGTTAGCCGCTGCTAGTTCGTCAGAAAGCCATTCGTGGCGTGTTGAGGTTGCCTTGGTCTTGCCGATTTCCGTCTTGAAAGGCGTCTTCTCAGGGGAGATCATGCTGATTACATTTGCGAGGTCTTCGCGGACGTGCTTCACGTCACTAGTCTTTAGTGTGGCCATTTTTGGCTTCTCCTTGTTTATAGTAGTCTGCTGATTACAGAGACCGCATCGTTGAACGATCCCGTATTTTTAAGTCGGTTCAGGTCGCGCTTATATGAATCTGATTCCGTCGATGCTTTTTGACGAATTGCACCCGGCGCTGTAAGCGCTGGCTTCTGCTCAATCTTCTTGACTGCGCTAGGAACTTTGTTCTGAATCTGATCGTACTTGTAAGCGCGATAAACGATATCAATGATACGAGCATCTGCCGTGTTGTTGATTTCTTCGGCGCTAAAGCCGTTATCGCTCAGATAGCCCGTTACAGTATCCAGAGTTTTCTTAGCCGTCTTTGCATCGCAGAATTCGGACGGATAACGCTTGATTAGTTCTGCGCGGGCATTCTTAATTGCCTCTTGACGCATATACTGAGCGTACTCGTCGTTCTTTCGTGCGATTTCCTGCTGCGCATCGTACAGTTGCTTGATCGCAGCCTCTCGCTTAGACCAACGTTCCTTTTCACGAACGTATTCACCGGGCTCATTGTCTGCCAAATATGCCCAATCCGGTTCTTGCATTCCCTGAAACTCAACAGCGACTTGCTGCATCATTCCATTGATTGCTTGCGAGACTTGTTCGCGAACTTGTGCACCGTCCACCTGCTGTATCTGATACGCTTTGCGCTGTTCAGCAAGTTCCTGTGTCTTTCGCGTAAAATCGGCTTGACGCAAATATCCGCTTTTCAATTCCCTCAGTGAAACAGTGTTGCCGTTAACATCGACAGTTGTTTCATCTGAAAGAGCGCTTTCGGTTTCTGTGTCTTCCGCTTCCTCGTTATCTACGTCCGATTCTGTATCGTCTTCGTCAACATGATCAGTGTCAATTTCAGATTCAACTTCGTCAGTTTCATCAACGGTTTGAGATTCTTCAATCTCGTTTTCAGCATCTACAGTTTCGATTATTCCGTCGGAGTCCAAAAGTGTTGCGATGTGGTCTGCCGCTTCTTGCGGCGTGTAACCAGTTCCCTCATCGGGATTATTGGTCAATTCCATGTTTTACCTCACATGATTGTTGTTCATGCGGGTATTTATGCGTTTATGCTAATTATGTGATCACTCGGTAGAAGTTGGCTTATGTTGCTCAAATTTCGCCAATCCGATATACGTGTTGATCCTCTTAATCATGAGATTTAAACCCGCCATAGTCAGGTGAAGTTCTTCCTTCTTCTCATCATCCATGACGCCGGTTTGTGAAAACTGATAGAACAGGTCCATCTTGATCTCCTCCAGCAGTTTCTTGAATTCCGTATTCTCTGCGATTGATTTTGCAATTCGTCCACGCTCAATAATTTCTTCGTTCATGTTTCTCCTTTACGCCATTGGTGGTGGCATCATACCTCCCTGTAGCGGCATCTGCTGCATTAATGCCTGCGCTTGCGCTGCTTGCTCAGCCTGCGCTTGCTGTTGCGCTCGTTCCTGCTGCTCTAGCGCTGCTTGTTGCGTTTGCTGCGCTTGGATCGCCATATCAACTTCGTTGCGTTGTGCGGCTTGCTTCATCTGCAAACGAGCAATATCCACCTGCGCCGCATACTTGGCCTGAATCTCAGCCTGCTTTAGTGCGAAATCCTGATTCATCTCGTCGCGCTTACGATCATCCTCAACGCGCAATTTGACTAGATCGAATTCGCGTGCTGCGGCTTCTGCCTGCGCCTTCAACTCGGCTTTGACGCGCTCGATCTCGATAAGACCCGCATTAGGATCGACTGGCGGCGGTGGCGGTGGTGGAGGCGGAACCGTTGATGGATCGACCCAAAACGCGCCGGGGTTCTTGAAACCGGCGTTTTCTACGATCTTTGTGACCGTCGAATACAAGTTTTGCGGCGTGACGAGTTGCGGATTGACCTGCATCATCTGTTGCTGCTGGCCCAAGATCATCTGCAACGTAGCGGCGTTGAAATCCTTATTCAGGACGCCAAACGCAACAGTCGTCGTTACGTCCATATCGGGGTCCCACTGGTCCGCTTGGATCGGAACATAGCCGTTCGTGAGACGGCTAATGTATGCCTGTGCGTCCTCCGGGTACTGCACGAAAAGGTCAATCATGACCTTGAACAGATAACGATATCCGGTATCAGCGAATTGGCGAGCGATCATCTCTACGAACAATTGGCTGGAATTTGCACGCTGACTAGTTGCTGTCGCTGTCGTGTTCTGCAAATCCGAAGCGTTTACGGCCTGCATGCCGCCGCCTACGCCGGTCACGAAATCCAGCGTACCCTTGACCTGTTCGATGACCGGCATAGCAGCGGCGCCAGCAAATGGCGGCTGATTATAGGAGATACCACCAGTTGGGTCGCTCGAACGGATAACAGCGCCGGGAAACACATTAAGCGTGTCATCGAGGCTCGTTGTCTCGGGGTTTACGATCTTGATGGGGTCAATATGCAGATTGAGGCTGTTCAGGACGCCGCGTTGCATCTTGGAAAGCAAAACTTGGTCATCACCGATACGATCAGCGATGCCATAGCCGAATAGCGTGTTTGGGATCGGATACGGGCAGAATGCCGCATACGGGTAGAACTTGCTGACTTCCTCGTGATGCAGATACACCGGGGCATTCTGGACATCGCCGCCCAACGTAATGCGATAGTGACGGCGCTTGTCGTCATCGATGGCGATGCGCGTGTAAACCTCATAAACCGTTACATCGTCTTCGGTTTCGCTGATGCCCTGATCGTAATCGGTCTGGCTAGCACGCTCCATCGCAATGCCCTCAGACTTATCCTCTGCCGATGGGATGAGTTTTACTTTCTCGGCATCAAAACCCTGATCGATTAGATCCTGACGCGCGATAATACGTCTGTGACCCTGTAGCCGAGCCTTGATGCCGCCCGTTTGCTGGTCGAACTGCGCGTCCTTGGAAACAACAAAGTCTTCCGGTGCTAGGTTCGTGATATCCATGTGTCGCATCTTCTTGACGCGGCGGATTTTCAGATCGCGGACCATAGGAGCCATAGCCTGGGCCAGCATCGCCATTTCAGGTGGCATATTGGGATCAGCCGTCGGGGCTGCTGCCGCATACGGCTCGCCCGCCTCGACAATGACGATCTCTCCGGCTTCTTCCTGTTGCGTGAGCGCGACCAGTTGCTCGTCAGGAACACCCTTGAGCAATTCGGGCAAGCCCTCTTCTCGGCAACTGCGAAACTCAACCATCGTAATGCCGAGGCCGGTAATGAAGCCATTCTTCAACCAAGGCTCCAACACCGCGACATGGGAATTTTTCGAGCGGATAACGAAATTGCATGTATCGGTCATCTGCTTGGACAACGGTTCGTCTTCTGGACCATTCGGCAGGAACTGAACCGGCATTGCCGTGGAGTCGAACAAGCGGGTCATGCTGGCAACAGACCAATCCGTGCGTTCCATCACGTCGGGACTTACCCACTTGGAACGGCCATGAAGTTTTTCATCGCCCGGAAGCGGATCGCGCTTGTAAAGTCTAAGTGCTTGCTCATGTTTGTTAGCGATATGATCGGTTGAGAAACCAACCGCATCTTGGAGCATCACGGAAACCTTAGATGCAATTTCTGCGTCGTTTAACGCCTTCTTTTTCTTCTTCTCCATGTTGTCCTTCGCCGCTTTTCACGGTCTTGTTTTTGTGCACGTTCATATTTATGCGCTTCACTCCAAATAGCGTAGGTCGCCATATTCGATTGGCTTTGACCACGAGTATTTTCCAACATATTTTGATTCATCGACTGCGAATGTCAGACACAATGCATCCGCATAATCAGGCGACATCTTTAGTCGTCTCTTCATTTCCTTCTTGCCTTCGACTTTGATTGCTCCCTTTGAATCGTAGTCGAATAGTGGAGCCTTCAACTCCTTGATTAGAGGAATGCAATTTGGAATACGCACATTCTCGGTTGCAAACCACTCCTTCACGTCCCACCACAATTGATCGCGTAGTTTCGCGTATTTGGAATTGCCATTGTGGTCTTTTCCCTTCGTGGGGCTGCTTTGTGTGGTCACTGCTTTGACCGGCAATCCGAATTCCTTGAGAATGTCATAGAGGCCACGACCAAGGCCGTTTGCATCGACTGCGATGATAATGCTGTCACGCTTTGATTTTGGTTCTGCCTGATACATATCTCGGATCAGGTAGGCCAATTGCGTGCTGTTGTTCTGTCTTCGCTCGATTGGTTCGCCTACGATCACATTGTCATGGCGCTTCAAGATGACTGAGCGGTCGCGACCGGGGCCAGCAGGGTCAACGCCCCAAATCTCGGGCCGCTTTGGGCTTGGGATTACGAACTCATTGTCGATGGCTTGATTAATAAGTTCGGCTGAGATCAGACTGTCATCGTCGTCCATAGGGAATTCACCCTCGACGTTGATCATGTAATCTCGACTGCCCTTCCCCCCATATTGCCGAGTAGCCTCATCAAGGGCTTGCTCATTGACAAACGGATTGTCTGACATTTTTCCGTGAACCTTCGTCCACATGTCAGTGATCAACTCGTCGTTCCAAGTGTCGTAGAAATATCCGGTCGTGAATCGCGGGTTGCTGATCAGGGCGAGTTTCGGATTTTCGTCCGTGGTCAGGTGATTGACGAGTGCTTTCTTGAACGCCTCAGCCGGAACACCATCGGCTTCGTCCACGAGAATGAAATTATTTCGGGCGTGGATACCCGCAATGGTCGCCACGTTGTCCTTGTTGACCAATCGCCACATTGCACGGCACGACGCGCCATTGTGAACGCGCTCGACTTCCGTAGCGGTGAGTTTGAATTGCTCCTTGAGCCATTCCGGCATACGCCCGAAGAGCATTTCGATTTCGTTCCAGAGAGCGCCCTTAAGTTGCGCCTCGTTTGGTCCGAAGATCGTTACCTTGACCTCATCGTGACAGACGAGCGCCCACAACGTGATTACGGCGAGCACATGGGTCTTGCCGAAGCCTACGCCACCCTTGAATGTCACACGCTTGTTTTGGACGAATGCGCTTATGAATTCGATTTGCTTGGGTCGAAGTTCTGACTTCAAGACCTCCAGCGCAAACCGAGCCGGGTCTTTCGCCCAACTGAGGATCAGCGACTTAAGGGCGGTTCTTTCCGCCTCTTGTTGTTCTTTTTTTGTCATGAAATACCGATGGTTATTGAATCCATCGGTATTTACGTGTTCCGGCTATTTGGGCTGCTCAAACGAAAATAGCCCCGTTTCCGGGGCTATTGAAGTGTTTCCAGGCTGATCAAGCAGCCTTTGGCTTGCGACCACGGCGCGGCTTGTCAGGATCAGCCGGCGTCGTCTTCGGTGTCTTTGCCGATCGGATAGCCGCCTGAAATTCTTTATCGGTGTCAGCGAGCGTCAAAGCCCCCTCGTAGAGTACCTGGGCTTCATCGAGGCTGCTTACCTGCCAATACTTGGCTCCATCCAGTTCCAGTGGCTTTTTACCCAACTGCAAGCGATAGCCGCCATCGTAGGCCTTGAACCAGTTCGTCTGCGCAATATTGGTCAGCGGGTCCTTCTGAAGTTCCGCAATCTTCTTCAGTTGAGTGCGAACGGAGCCCTTGAACAACGAGATTGCATCTCTCTGCCCCTGTGCGGGCGCCTCGGCCTTTTTGGCCTTAAACATTGCTCGGATGTCCATGCTCATCGTCGTCGTCTCCTATGGGGTATGACGTGTTTCCGGTCCATTTCGCTTAAATAAGCGGCAAGGCGAATTGAGCAGGAAAATAGATCATGAAGATTCATATGGAAATAGCAAACGGCTATAAAAATGGCCGGCTTGCGCAACTGGAACAGCGTGACGGAAAAATCACCCGACTGGAAGCCACTCAACGCTTCATCCAACAAACATACGGTGAATGGATCATTAGGAATCTGGGAACCGATTTTCACATCGAAGACCTGACCGAGCAATCGTTCACGGTGAATTTCACGTACCGTGATGATGCGATAGCGTTTCAGAAGACGCTCGGCGGCAAGCAGATGGAGGAACAATGAAAAAGAAGAAAGAACTTACACCGGAGCGCCGCGAGCATTTAAAGCGTATCGGCACGCAACCGGGCCAACCAAGCCGCAATCCGGCCGGTCGTCCCCCGAAGGACGACGCGCTAAAGGCGAAGATCGGCGAGTACTCGGAGGAACTCGTTGATCGCCTGAAAGAGATCGCCATGAACGGTAAAAATGAGGCGAGCGCGGTAAAAGCGGCTGAAACGCTTCTATCGTACATCATGACGAAGGCCAGCACACGGCATGAGCACGAGCACAAACACGAGATGACCAATATCGGCGAGTTTATGGCACAGATAAACCGCGAGCGGCAGATCGAGGGCTATGTGATCGAGGCGACTGACGTGGCTCCGGTGATAAACACGCGTCCCGGGCATCCGTCCCCGTGATGACGAATTGCGGAAATTGCCACGCTCATGTATCACTGCGCTAGGCAAATTTGAGGTTGATAGATTTGCGGAATACCGAAGCCGTGGCCACCGGGGAAATAGGTCAACAGAAAGTCACTGCAGTTACGAACTTGCGCCCGCAAGATCGCTTCAAGAATCCCAAGAGATACCTTCTCAGCCCGATCCACGACGTCTACTATTGCTCATTTAAGATTGACGCGCCCAAGCGACCGGGAATCTACAGAATTTTTATTGTAGGCGAACTCGTCTACATTGGTCGAGCGGCAAATCTCCAAAATCGTCTGTCTACGCAATACGGTAATGTGTCTCCACGCCATCCATTTTCAGGTGGGCAACTCCAAAAATGCCGGACAAACTCCAAGATCAATGACGCGCTTTGCCGTGGGGATGAAGTGATTATTCAATGGGAGGTCTGCGAGGATTTCATGGCTCGGGAACGCGATTTGCTATGTGATATTGCCTCGCGACCGCCCTGGAACTTGCGAGGATGAGATTTTCCTTCACTCAAAGTGAAGCGCGAGAATGGCGCATTTTATCAATCCAGTGCACCACTTGTTAAGCCTATTGTTTGGGTAGGCAATATTGCTGAGCGAGGAGACCCCAATTTTTACGCGTGATTAAGATTTTCGCGTCTAGGTTTGCCTCGTCGGGACAACAACTCTCGACTGTTCTTTGAAAATCTAGAAAGTCAATATTTGCTCCTTCGCGCATAGAGAGTTCATCTCTTCTAGCGGCCTCTATAGCCGCATCGTCTTCAGTAAAAGTTGTACGATTGACGTTTTTTCTCACGGTACTGCGAACCGCCTTTGGGCAAGCACCCGCAGTGGGTGGTTAAAACAAAGGAGTAGATCATGACTAACAACACTTCCAACATCAACGAAACCGAAGCCAAGGATAAGAAGTCCCTGTTTACGCATGGGGTTTTCAACCTTAAGTCGGATTCGTCGGTTCGCACTACGCTCTTGAACCTCAATTCCAATGCGTATGAAGTTTCTGCGCATGAATTGAACGCTCGTCAGGCAACGTATCGTTACGTCGCCTCGCTGGTGGACGCAGCCAACAACTACGACAGCAAGCCTGACGTAGCGGCTGAGTTCAACACGGTCTTTTCGGACCTCTTCGGAGACCCGAAAGAGAGCGACCAGAACGCTAACCCCTACCTTCGCCTCGTTCGCGCGGCAGACGGTGAGTGGACGACCGAAAAGGGTCGAAATGGCGGTTTCATCATTAAGTGGAAGCCGAATCGTAGCGGCGAGAAATATGCGGCAGTTTGCCGTTTCGCTGTGAAGAACGGTTACACGGGGAACGATCTTCTCATGCTTCTCGAAGGCAAACAGAAGATCAAGTATTCTCACAATGGAGAAACGCTCGAAGCGGAACCGACGATCAATGGCATCATTGCGGCTGATCGCAAACAGCATCAGTCGGCCCCGCGTGCGGTGCTTGATAGTGCGCAGTTGATCAAGATTAAGAATCTCGCTCCGCTCGCATCTATTCAGATGACTGCAGGCATGGCCGCACTGTTTACGGGCAAGGAGGAAGGCCTTGCGCTCGCAACCGTCATGGTCAGCAATGGCCAGTTGCACATTGTGGGCGACTCCGGCAAGGAAGCGAATGAGGTTCACCGGCTGTTCAAGAAGCAGTTCATTGAACCGAATGACAATTCCACGCCGTCTGTGTCCTTCCCGTCCTCTTCTGAGGAGCCGGACGAAGCAGAAGCCGCATAAGCAGTTGGAATGATTAACCGAGAGGGCGAAACGCGCTCTTTGGGTCGCGTGTTTGCGCGATTTTCATGTAAGTGTTCTCAAAAAGCCCCGGAATCTGCTCCGGGGCTTTTTTTATGCCCTTCACTTTGAGTGAAGGAAAACGGCCGAAAATCTTAGACAGCGCACGATTTCGCCGCCAAACGCCTCCGAAATTACACCATCTGCGCGGACGCGGTCTTGAAACAACGCGAGAAATATCAAAAAATTGGACACGGATGTTATTAAGATATTGTCGGTTGCCCATAGGGGGTGGTGCATCTACGGTGCCCGCAGAGCCTCCTACAGCGCCATTGCGATGCGGAGCGCTCAAGCGTGCTGGATTAGCATGAACGCGCTGTACGAGCCTCCTATGGGTCCTGTGACTGTAAGCAGAGGCTAATACGTCTAGACCCCGAAAATCTTGATACGCATTAGCACGCGCTTATGTGAAAGCGCCATAGAAGCCCGTCCAGTGCGTTCACTCCTCAAGGACACCCACACACATAACAGCATGCGCAACGCGCTGGACGGCGCTCTCTGCGTCTATGCTTGTGCAGGCGCATGCTGCACGACGTGCCAGGTGCAAAGCATCAGGTACGAAAAAACCCCCGCCGTTTCCGACGAGGGCCATCCGATTGCTTGCGCAAACAACCGTTTGCTTACTTGGCCGCTGCCTTCTTGGCCTTACCCTTCGCACGTCCTGCCTTCAAGCGCTCCGAGCGTTCCATCGAGTGCAGGGCGATCACGTCTTGGAGTCTCGCGTCGGCCTTGATTGCATCCTTTGCTGCGCCGAGAATGTCAACGACTGCATCGAGATCCGCGCCGCGGAACAATTTGGAGCCCGCAATCTCGAAAGCGTTGCGACCGATGCGGACCACATAATTGCCGCCATCCTTCCTGAACCAGCAAGACCGGCTGTTGATGTCCTTGCCTGCCTTGATCTGTTTGGCGTAACCGATCTGGGTGTCGATCTTCGTGTAGAAGATATCCAGCGGGCTTTTGTTGCCAACGTTGCCGGTCGTTGCTGCGGACTTGAGAAGTTCCAATGCGTTCGTCATTTGCTATTGCCTTTGCTACCACAAGCGCAATTGCTTGCGTGCATATCTATCAATAGCCATTGATGAGTTAGGGCAACCTGAGATTTTCCATTTCTGAGTCGTTGATCAGCCAATTTTATAGGAGAAATTGGCTGTCGCTATGATTGGCAGCCTATATTTCAAACCATACATATTAAACGCCTCAAGTGTTTCCAAAATTTGCATGCGGATAGCATCATGCGTACGGCCCGTGAACTCCTCTAGCAGTGCTAGATCCCGCGCATGATCTCCTGCCTCTCTTTCCGCAGCCGTCAGACCTTTGTTTATTGCATCAACAGCGGCTCGCTTCCTACGAATGACATACCTAACCGACGCGTCCAGTTTCTCAAGTTTGATGATTTCTCCAAAATCGAATACTTCGCCGCTGATTTGATCGCGGATAGAGATCAGAGTTCGGATACCAGTACGTTCCGCAAGAGCCGTAATATATCTTCGTCTTACAAGAGGGCTCTCGTGCCGCGAGATCAACTCCGAAAGATGGAGCAATTGCTTTCCCTTGGGCAGCACATGACCAAGGAAAACCGCAGCCTCAGCCGCCCAATTTCCTTGCAAATGCGTCAGTGCAAGTTTGATCACCGTTGACGGTCTTTTGTGGAAAAGAGTCTTGAGCAACGAGAACGCTGCCGCGACAAGCGTCCGTTCCTCGCCGGAAAGAACCAACTCATCGATTATTTCCAAGATTTCATCGGGAGAAAGGTACTTGGCGAGAAGGTTCATCGCTGTACGTCTAACGAATGCGTCGTCCGATTTCAGAAAGACGAGCAACAGTTTTTGGGCATCCTCATGATAATCTTGAGGATTCGGTCGAAGCCGGTCCATCCAAATAATCTGATCTGCCCAGTGCTGTCCTAGTAGGCCTTCCGGAAGACCTTCCCTAACATCTACCGCCCGGTCATTCTCGAACAGGGAGCCATCAACGTCGGCGTCCGTGAGGATCGTCGTCGCATCCCAGATCGTGTTTTCGTTACCAAACGCCACCTCCAGGCAAGAACCCGTAAAATCGAAACCACGCAAATCGCAATCGCTAAAATCTACGCCACGAAGGTTCTCGTATCGGAAATCCTTGTCTTTCCTTAAACCAGCCAACTCGGCTAAATGAACAAAATTATCGCTACTGCTTTCAAGAACCGCATCGAAAACTTCCACAATTCCCGCACCATCAGGAACGGAAAGGAATGCGCTATCCCTCATCATATACCTCCGACGCGGCGAACGTGATTATTTGTGGGCTAGCATCTTGCGCAAGCCCAGCCAAATGCTGCCTTGCGAGGAGAGACAATATCGTATTTTTGTTGGGTGTGAGAAACGCAATGCGCGTCGGTGATACAACCTTTGCCGCGACATCCTTCCGTTTCACTTGAAGGGTCAATGTCGAACCAAAACGATTAGATAACTGGGCGGATCTAACGATGCTACAGAGTGGCTGCTTCTTCGTCAAATAATGCGCGTTTAGCGGCTCACCTCCTTGTTCGGTAATCTTCCAACGGTCACTACCGATGGCCTCAACAGGAATGTGCCTCTTGACTACTTCTCTCTTAGTTGACGTCGACGTGTCGTTTGAACGATCATTGGTCCGCGCTTTCTTGCCCGCCATCTTTAGCGCAGGGTTAGTGAGATTTATCGCACCTTCGCCGCTCACCTCGTTTGTGTTTGAGAGTTTCTCGCCCTTCTTCTGGCTTTCCTCGGTGATAATTTTGTCATCAACGAATTCCGCCGTTACGCGCATGCCGAACTTTCCCTCGGCCGCGACTGAGCCCCCTTCCGCATCAACGACCAGGTAGGCCGTAGAAAATCCAACCTCCACCGTATACTCGCCAACCTCAATTTCGTCAGATCGGATCTGAAGGGTCGCGTGCACGTTGGCGATCCCGCCTACTTCCAAGGGCTCCATTGTCGCCGTCAGTTCGACGAGGTGCCTCAATGGGCTATGGTCTTTGGTGGAAAATGCCATGGGTCTCGCCTTGTAATCAGAAGGATGCGAGCGTGTTAGGAAATGAAGAAAAAAAATTGGTCTCGCGTGAGAATACAATCTAAGCGAGCCTATAGGGGGTGTATAGCCCCCTATTCCGTCCCTAGCCGATGGGACCTTAGCGCGACCGAAGACTTCCTACTCTTAGACGATTTCTCAAGTCTTCTAGTTCTGAAAGCGACTGTGTTTCAGTACTCCAATGATTTCTATCGAAACCAAGTGCCTCCTTCTGATGACTCAAGCCAGAGAACTGCTCGTGCATTCCTCTTTTGCTAAATTGAGTTTCTTTGAACGGCTTGGTTAGATCGAAATCATCTGACCCGTATTCTATCGTGTAATGAGGACTGGAGCCATTTCCGCTCCTTCCAATACGAACGCGAACATGTTCGCCTTTCCATCCTCTCTCTTGATACATTCGATAACAATTCCCCACCACCTTCTCCACGTAATCGAGATTCTTACGTAGCAGCCCATCGTTTACCAGTTCTGTGATTGTTACATCCTCATCAATCATCAACTTCCCTCCATACGCCTAATAATTCTTTGTACCTGAATTGACGTCCATGTGCCACCTCCAGGAGCAAGTACAGCGCGTTCGTTAAGTCCGCGCGCAATTGCTGCTGGGCCTACTGCACCGCACTGTATGAGTTCCTGTATATCTAAGCGAACGCTTTTATCGAAATCGGACATTCGCTTGATCGTACTCGCTTGCGCACCACCAAGTTTCACGCCCCTCTCCTTAGCCGCTGCCAGCGCCGCCCTTGTGCGATCACTGATCATCTTGCGTTCCTTCTGCGCAAGGATCGCGAATAAGTGAAGTTGGAATTCATCTGCTTCCGGCATATCTGCACAACGGATACGAACACCACGCTCCAACAGGCCAAGAATGAAGTGAGCATTGCGCGAAAGACGATCAAGTTTTGCAACGATCAATGTGGCTCTGCTAGCACGAGCATATTCAAGTGCTGCGTCGAGTTTCTCACGATCATCACGCTTACCAGATTCGACTTCCGTAAACTCCATAATCGGTTTGTATCTCGCACATGCTTGTCGCTGCGCTTCAAGACCTAGACCGCTTTGTCCCTGCTTTGCCGTGGATACGCGGTAATACGCAACATATATGTGTGACTGCATTGGTTTCAAACCCTTCGGTACATTCAACGGACATTGAATGTTCCTACAGTCAACTTTTCAAAGGGCGAGTGATTTGATCGGTTGCCGTATGCGGTAAACGGCTTAAAATGCTTCCCTCTTCGCATTTACCTGATCGTTTGAATCAGATTGGTGCTGGATGTGTTGATTATGGCAATCTTAAAGTTGCAACCATTTCCGTAGAATCTATTTTGGTTTCGCGTTGCTTACATGTTGTTCCACGTCGTGAATTGCCTTCTCGTATGGTTCGATCTTTGCGGGAATCTTAAGGAAATCTCCCAGGTTCTTCTTGATCTCAACAGGCTCAAGCATTGCTTCCAATTTTTCGATTAGGCCGTTAATCTTAACACGCAATGCATCCAAAGCCGCCTCTCTTTCATCGGACCATCTATTCGGCCTATCCTCCCTTACCTGCAACTCCCTTTTTATCTTCCTCTCACCTAGTAATGCGTCCCGGCTTATGCCGTATATCTCTTGTAGCCACTCAGCAACATTATCATCAAAGAACCACTTTGAAGTTTGTTGAACGCGAGCAATTTTGCTATGCGTTTCTGATGAGACTTCGCCTTCAGTGAAAACAGTCTGGCCAACGTTCATCATCATCTCGTAGACAGCCAATCGCTTATCGAATAGCCGGAATTTATGATCCGCAATCGCAACCTGATTTGCGAGATTATTTTGTCGCTCCATTGCATCGATTTGCCTTCCGAGAAACTGTGCTTGCTTCTCCGCTGCCTCGGCCTGCTTCCCCATTACAGCGCGGTTCTCGGCTAACTCGTCGCGTTGCAGGCTAAGTTCATTCGATTGAATTAGAACGGTCGCGATCAACCAAAGGAACGCCAGAGGACTGAACAATCCGGCGAGAAAGTCACCAACGCTGTTCAGGTTGTTGTTCGCTACATACTGGCCGATGCTGGCGTCTGCTGCCGATCCATAATGCAACCATATGACCAGTCCCACATAGAGAAATGTGAGTACCGCTGTTGCAATTATAATCGTATACTTGCTCATTGCCCGAACTGCTCTTTGAGGGCTTCCGTCTGGAGTTCGATATTGCTCTTTCCGTTGACCTTCATAATCAGGAGTTCACCTTCGCTGCGGCCCCCCTTTGGCTCATCACCTGTTGTGGTAATCTGCTCACAATAGAACTTACCTCGAATAGGCACTCCCATCGCATTCGCAGCATCATAGGTGATTAGCACCTTCCAGTTTTTAATTGTCGGCATTCTTTCGCGAAGGCGTTCGATCTCGATCGCCATAAGGTCTGGTTTTTGCGCGATATACTCATCAACACTCATATCGATCGCAAACACGTCTGCCTCAATCCGTTTGTAAGTGGCTGGAGAGCGCAAGCGTTCTTTGTAGGCGGTTTCGCAATCGTCTGCCCAAGACGAAGCAAATGGATTGCACCCGCCCAGAGTTGCGCTCGCCATAATGAGGAGCAACGTTGTTCGGAACATCTTCATTGGTCGTCTCTAATTATTCGGCAGTGGCGCACGCGTTCGCAGAGCGACTACATCGCTACAGGATGAAGTCACCATCCGCGAACGTGATATGCCCCTTGAACTTGATCATGAAATCGGTTTTGCCATCGCCGTTCGTGTCACCCATCAATAGGGTTTCCTTTCCGCTCTTTTGGTAGCGGAGTTCTCCGGCTTCTTTCGTGAATTTGTGTTTGCCGATAAAGTCGAAATCCTGAACGCCCTTGGTGGTCGAGTCAGCGTCCCACTTGTGCAGATCGATCTTGTCGCCTTGCTTTGCGCTAAAGTCGGTTATCAGATCGGCTTTCTTCTTTGTTTTTCCCGTATCACCCTTGTGGAACACGAAAACATCGGCGCCCTTTCCGCCCGCTATGACGTCTGCGCCTTTTCCCGCAGTTATGTAGTCGTTACCCTTTGTCCCCTTGAATGGATAGTACTTGCCACCTGGAGGTGGATCAATTTCGAACTTGAAATCCAAATTTACGTAAGTTGTTTTATCAAACGTTCCCCAAAACCAATCGATCAGAACTGTATTTCCATTATCCATTATCTTGATATCGGACGCATCGAGGAAACTCATATTGGTTGTCAGCCTAAAACCAATAATTTTGGGGAGATTGTTGATACCAACATCACTAAACGCGGGCCCATTCCAATTGTAATTGTGGTACTTGAATAGGCCAGTATCGTAGAATTGAATATTCAACCCTTTGCCAGAAAAATCCATGCTGAATATGCCGGTGGTCTGCTCCCAACTAAACGGGTTATAATTGGGGCTTAACGTATCGAAATTCGTTATCTCGGGACCGGGGCCGACGACTTTTGTACCCCAGCCGGGATACCATCCGGTTTGCGACAATCCCCATTTGTGCGCAGGATCGTCGAAGTTCCCCTTCTGCCCGTTGAACCAGTAATTAATTTCAATAGTTTTGCCATCGAACGACATTCTTCACCTCAAAGACGTTTGGGTGAACGCTAGCGGGCAATCCTTGCGCGAAACATGCGCATGCAATCCCTGATAGCAACATAGGGGGATAGCCCTACTGGATGGCGCATTTATCTTAGAGATGCGTTGGTGGTTCGCCGTAGGAAGATCGCTATCTCTGGTTTAGGCGGCGGCGCCGCGTAATGTCTCATGACATTCGGCGTGATGTGATTCCAAAGGATTTTCGCCTGCGGCACGTTTAGGCTAGCCCACAAGCAAATGCTTACGAAAATTCCGAGCGAGATTCGCGTAAAGGTTCCCATCGTTTTGTCTCCGTTGGTTTCCCTTACTTATGCGAGATCGCTCAATCCGCATCGTTTCCCGAATGATCCGAAGTCTTCATCTCCCTAGTATGGGAATGATCATTCAGGGCATCCGCGAGACCCTTCGCATCCATTTGGCGCATGAGGCGTGGGTTCTTGCTCCAATTATGTGCGAGCCGGACAAAACCCTCAGCCAATGACATGCCGACCATCCCGATACCGAATGCCAGCGCGTTGTTCAGGGCGAGGTTCGCCAGATTTAGCCCAAGCCACAGACCGATTATCGGCGTCAGGTAGATCGCACATAATGCACCGACCATGCTTGCCGATATTATCCCCCATGTCAGAGGTTCTCGTTGAATGACCGTGCGTACAAACGCCCCGGAGAGGCCCGCGAATAGTTGGGCCGGTTGAATACCAATGGATGTGAGAAATGCTGCGAGGGATTCGAACATTGTGGGGCCTGCCTGTTTAGGAACCCATCCTAGTGCGAGTTCTGCCCGCTATTTACCGGAAAGCAGTCAGGAACCGCGTCTTATGGGAAACGAAACGCGCGGCTTGGATGACCAAGGACAGCGCAAGCGAACTAACCGTCGATACGTGCCATGATCTCGAAAGGGCTGACCTGTTGATACTAGATTTAGTATTTGCAGCCATGTTCAGCACATACTAGTTGGTGAGTCCCCAGGAACAGGCGGACGTGCAGATGGAATTCATTTGGCGAAAGAACGTGGGAATGAAGATCGCGATTGCCCCGCGGTCCTTGCTAGTCGCGGCAAGCGTGGTGCTGGCCATTTACGCTCCTGACTATTTGCCGAAGTGGCTGTCGACCTTTCTTGCGGCGCTGGAGGGCTTTTGATCAGTATGGGGTTCAACACCCGCACGATTAGGAATTTTGTCCTTGACTCAATTCGGGGTGAGAACATAATAGGAACATCAATCCACTAGAATTTCCCCGCTCACTACGCCCGTAGGAGATCGCCTTCATGCGTCCAGCCGCTGAAACTAATCAGATTTCCGATCCAGTCGACGAGGCGCTTGCTTGGCATAATGGCGATGCACGAGCCGCCATTGCCACCTTGCTCGCCGACTGCGCTTATCTGCGCTACCAGATGGATATTGCGGATCGAGCGATGAGCCGGGGCTTCACTCGCGGCTGGCGTCCGTGCTCGGATCGAGACTGAGAACTTCCACGCGGGCGAGCATTTCCGCTCTGCGATCTTCCCAACAAGATGCGCTGTCCGCGTTGTGGACTGCTCGGGCTGAAAATGTTCTATTGCGTGCCCGGTGGCAAAGATCAAAAACAGGTAAGGCGATGAACCGCCTCAGCGACATTGTGCATTTCTACACAATTCTCGACAGGCTTGAGAAGCATCAATGCGGCAAGAAAACCCTTGCTAGTTGCAATGGCAGAATGAATTGGCCTCGTAGAGGCGTCTACTTCTTCTTCGAAAATGGCGAATTCCGAACCGATACTGGTACCGGGGATCGTGTTGTCCGAGTTGGTACTCATGCCGTGCGTACGGGATCTCGTACCACACTCTGGAGACGGCTTGCTCAACATCGCGGTACATTGTCCGGTGGCGGCCATCATCGTGGCTCTATATTCCGATCGCTTATCGGAGACAGTGCAGCGCGACAACATTCCCCCTATTCGCCTCTCACGTGGGGCCAAGACAAAACCGCCAGTGCCGCCATCAGAAAATTGGAAGCGGACCACGAACAACTTGTCAGCCGGATTATTGGCGCCATGCAATTCATCGTTCTCGAAATCGATGACGAGCCTGCAAGCACAAGCCTCAGAGCGCTTATTGAGCGCAACTCCATAAACCTCCTGAGCAACTACGGTCGTAAAAAAATCGACCCGCCATCCCCTGACTGGCTCGGCCACCATAGCAGTCGTGAACGTGTTTGTGGTTCGGGGCTATGGAACCAAGATTACGTGAACAAGGACTATGACCCTCGGTTCCTCGATACCCTCGAAAGATTAGTTCACAACGCCTGTCACGCCAATGTCACGCCATCGGCGGTTGCATAATTTAATCGTCCAATCTACCATTTGTGGCTCGACGATTTCGGGGGAGTAACTAGTGTCTCGTCACCACGAAACCAAGACAGCCATAATTCAGAACCTGGCCATTAGAAACATCAACGTCATCACGCCGAGCAGTTTTGTCACCGTATGCTCCGCATTAGTAGCCGGCGGCTATACCGTGGCTGAGATCATGAAGGCCTTTGATAGCCTCGTCCGCGAGCGTGTTGTTGAATATCTGCCCGGCGACCAACGGCGCGGATTTGGAAAGTCCATTCATTAATGGCTTCCGGATACGACAAATCCCCACCAGAACCGCCATATGAATCGGAAACTGAATCCGGTGTTTGGCTTGTCCTCGTGGGGATTGCTGCTGTCCTGCTGTTTGCTTCGTTGGGCTTCTTCTTTACGCTTAACCCAGCATAGCCGGGGGTTGCGCCGTGAATGCCAGTGGATGAAGTGATCATTCTCGATCTGCCCGCACTTCCTTCAAAGGCACTTACCAGACGTAATCTCGCATAGGCTCAACTCGTGACATCCTGCCAGCCGTTTGCCCTTGGATAACTCCTCCAGCAACTTCGGCAGGTGCTTGAGTTGGGCTTCGCTGTAATTCTGGCCCGTTAGCGTCTTATCCCGATACAACTCGTCCACAAATGTCTGCCATGTCTGCTGCTTGCCATTACGTGGCTTTGCAGTGGACCATCCCAACATGATGATCTTATCTTCACGGAACACATTGCCGATCTTGGTAAGTTCCTCAACAAGATGATCAAGCCAACGGCGATCACCCTTTGAAAAATCCATGAACGCGACTATGCTACGTGCGTATCTGGCTTTGTAATCGATTTCCACATCATCGTGCAGGAGTTCCGCTAGGGGATCCAAGCGAGTTGGAACGCTTACGCTGCGGCTTACCGTGATTGTTTCGACCTTGTAGTTCGTAAAAATTTCTTCGTTAAAAATGCTCATTTTAAATTCTCCTAAATAAACTATATTGCCTTCAACACCTTGATTATATCACGGATTAAAGATGCTGCTGTTCCACCAGCCATGTTCCCATGCGCGCGATATTCCATCTCATAGAGATCAGGAACAGCCTGATTTCGCATTGTGTTGATTGCGCGTTCAATCGCATTATGTGCGTCTGTGATAGCGCGGATTAGATCCTCATTGTTATTGGACATTTCTGCTCCTCCTTGTTGTTATCTTTTATTTATCATTTTGCCTCAGAACCGTGTTCAAATAGGCTTATTTTGATCTCTTTTGCGTCGCATGCCGTCTGAGATTTCCTTGCACGCGGCTGGTGAGCGTTTCTTACCCATCTTTCCAGCGGAGATTGCTGCGCGTGTTTCTGCACTACGAGGCACGCCCGTTCGTGATGCTGATTGTTTTTCTCGTGACTCTGCACTTCGTGTCTTACCCATATGAGACTCACTCATGCGTCGTCGTGTCTCTTCGGAGAATTTGTATTCGTGTGGTTCTTTCTGCTTCGCCATCGTGGTTCCTTCTGTTGCGTATCGCTTATTTACGCAGGCAACAAAAAAACCCGGCCATTTCGGACCGGGTTGTGGAAAATAATCAGTGCTGCTTTCGTCGTTTCCACGCCGCTTTCAAAGCCGTACTTCGCTTCGCATTGGACTCGGCTGATTTCGCTTTTCCTTTAAGCGCTCTGCTAATCGCATCTCTGTGATCCTGAGTAGGCTGAAGACCAGTTAGGCTGTTTGAGATTTTGGCCTTTGTCTCGTCCGTATGGGACTTACCAATTCTTGCTAGTGCGATCTTGCGTTTAGTTTCTTCTGTGTGAGCCATTTTGGTCTCCCTCTTCTTAATTTAGTGATCCCATGCTCAACTTGAACATGACAGCGACATTCGCATCATCGAATAATATGTCGATTGAATCGTCGGCGTTGATGACAATCTCGTTTGGGACAAAGATGCCGTCTTCATAGGAAAAATCAGCAGCAACAAGCCATTTCCCAGATACAAGCGCTTTACCGCTCGCAGCAATTATCGCCCGAATGCATTCGAGTTCGAGTTCGGCGTACTTGGCAACTGCTAGGTCTTTCCGGCAGGACTGGTGCAGAAAGTCGAAATCGTACACATCCGGGTCCAAGGGGATTCGGTTGCGGTCGCAGAAACCTCTGAGAGCCAATGACTTCGCCATGTAGGAACTACGTGCAGCCGCCTCATCAATTGCAAGGCGGATCGAAACTCTATTGGCCATTGCCAGCCTCCTTTGCAGCCTTGCGTGCTGCATGGCGAGCACGTTGACCCTCGGCAATTGCTGCCTTCTGTTCGTCTGAAAGTTTGCGACCGGTCTTGGCTGCACTCTGCTTTGCGCGTGTTTCGTCGCTATGTGTCTGGCCTGTCTTGCTCGCACTAATTTTCGCCTTAGTGTCTTCGGTATGTGTTTGGCCCGTCTTGGCTTTTGAGATTGCAGCCTTCGACGCGTCTGAATGCTTGTCTCCCTTGACGAACTGCTGGTTACGCTTGCTTGTAACGCGATTGACGAAAACGGCTGTTTCCGTGTTCATGATCTTAGCCGCCTTTGAAGGACGGTCTTTCCATGTCAGGCAATATCCGAAGTCGCCCTTCATGAAGCGCTTGATCGTACCCTTCTTGAGTTTCTTTTCCATCGACTGGATTTGTGGTCGGCTAATCAGATCGATGTATTCGTGCAGCGTGAGATCGAACTGAACGCCGTTGCGCTTCTGATAGCGCTTGGACGCCTCGTACTTCCGGCTTAGGATTTCAGACAGTTCATCACTGATCGCTTCGTTGTTGACGATCATTTTCAAAATTCGGATACTGTCAGCGGGTGAGTGTTGATCCATTGGGCTACCTCCTAAAATGCGAATTAACTTATCTACTTCTATTTATAGTTGAGAGCCGATTTTATAGACATTATTCTCCTTAAATTGCTGAAATAATTTCCAAATCTGGGAATTTCCGATTTTACTTAATTACATACATCCATATAAGAATTATAACAGCGCGGTATATTTTTACTTAATTACATACATCCATCTACTTCGTAGAAGTAGATAGACGCACGTCATCAAGCAAGAACATTCCACATCTGGCGACTGCAAGTGCTTCGCTCTGTTTCCTCGGGAAACACAGGCTCAGCACATATTGCCGCAATCGCTATCGCTCACTCGGGGGTTGTCACCCCGGCGAGTTCGGCAGAGCCGTTGTCATTGCGGCAAAGCCGATGTTCTTGCGGCAAAGCCGATGGAAAAAGATTTTGGGTTATTGGGGTTTTGGAAATCGCGCCACGCAAGCAGCGCGCACCAGCACGCTCAGATGCAGCCATACCGGGCCATAGACGCCCCAGGAACGCGATCTAGCGTTTCCACGCTCCACAAATGCGCAAAACACCGGATGCGCTGTACGAGCGCCTACGGGCGTTTCCTTCACTTCGAGTGAAGCGCGCGAACGAGCACAACGGGATAACTATGAGTGGACGGACACAAGGAGCCGTCTGGCTGCTCAGCGGGTGGGATATTCGGTCTCACCCGTAGTCAATTAATGACACAAGCAAACCAATGGCTGCATAATACGCACATGGACAAGAAGACGCTCAGAAAAATTAAAACCATGTATCAGGGCTTACGGGCATACCAAACTCAACTCGGTGACGAATTCGAACTGACATCGGCTGAATGGCAAGCATGGGCTACTGCAACGGATGAACGAGTGGAGAAACTAACTCGTAAATTCGGAAGACGGTTCGTTGATCGACACAACGATAACGTACCGTGGCAATTGGACAACCTTGTTGAGTTGGATCAAATGCGCCCGAACAAGAGGAGACCTGTTAAGCAATTCAATCCCGTTTATGATGAAGATGATACCACATATACGATTTTGTCGCTTAGCGAATGGCTATCCGAGATAAGACAATCAAACGGATGACAATGCATAAATAGGACTGTGACACTTCCTCTGTCACGTCATGTTAATGCTCCTAAAATGGCCCACTAGGTTTACTCATTTCCTAGTGGGCTTTTTCAAACATGGAAATCGATAATTAACATGTAGGTTGCCCTTTTCGGGAAATGGACGTAGCAATTATGTTTTAAGCGGAAGCATGTATATGATTATAACAAGTTACCTTATCTTGACCCTATTCGTTATCGTATTAATTCGCGCTTGGTTCCTTATGGGTAAGATCAGCAGGTTCATCGATGACACTGACTATCGAGATGCAAAACGATATTCGAAAGAGTTCCTTGAACGCATGTGATTGATCAGAAATCAACTCAGCAAAAAGCCCGGACTTGATCCGGGCTTTGCCATATCAAATTGTGTGCATTCCACGAACTACGATGACGACGCCAGCACGCTCACACAAAGCGCGTTCAGCACGCCATTCACTTACGCTTGCGAACACCTCATCGAACTGCACGCCGTCGATCTTGCCGAAAACACGAAACATTTTTCACTCCTTTAAGTTGCATTTGCAACTCAAGGGATAGTGCCATTGATGAAACTGCGCGAGCGTTGATTGCTCGTTCGCTCAACTCTTTCGTTGGGACGTAACGTGCTGAAAATGTTGATTTATTTTAGGTTGAAAACAGCGTGCACAATGCTACACTTGCGCACGGGGTCGTGCACGCGGTTTTCTCTTGGGGTCGATATCGGCCAGTCCGGCCGTTTTGTCAAAGCCTCAGGCGGCTTTTACCTTCGCTTTTTTCGAAAGATGCGCCACGACGTTCTCAATCATGCGCATGCCGGCGTCCTGGCCGAGCGTCATGATCGATTCGGGATGGAACTGCACCGCCGCGACAGGCTCGCTGGCATGCTCGATGCCCATGATCGTGCCGTCCTCGCTTTCCGCCGTGATGATGAAATCGCGCGGCAGCGTGGCGGGGTCGGCGAAGATCGAATGGTAGCGGCCGACCGTCACCTCGCGGCCAAGGCCCGAGAAGACGATGCCCGGCTCCAGCACGCGAATGCGCGAGGGCTTGCCGTGCATGGGGATGGCGAGCTGGCGCAGCTCCCCGCCATAGGCCTCGGCGAGCGCCTGCAGGCCGAGGCAGACGCCGAAGATCGGCAGGCTGCGCGCCCGCGCCTTCTTGATCGTCGCCTTGCAGTCGAAGTCCTTCGGGCTGCCCGGTCCGGGCGAAAGCACCACGAGATCCGGCTTGACCCGGTCGAACACCTCTTCAGGAACCGGCGTGCGCACGGTTGTGACCGTCGCGCCCGTCTGGCGGAAGTAGTTGGCGAGCGTGTGGACGAAACTGTCCTCGTGGTCGACGAGCAGGATGTTCACGCCCGCGCCCACGGCCGCGACGTCGCGCTGGACCTTTGCGGAATTGCCGGACTTGGCGTCGCGGATGGCTGCGATCATGGCGGAGGCCTTCAGTTCGGTTTCGGCTTCTTCTTCTTCCGGGTTGGAATCGTAGAGCAGCGTCGCGCCGGCCCGCACTTCCGCGATGCCGTCCTTGATGCGGATGGTGCGCAGCGTCAGGCCCGTGTTCATGTCGCCGTTGAAGCCGACCATGCCGATCGCCCCACCATACCATGCCCGCGGGCTCTTCTCATGCGCCTCGATGAAGCGCATCGCCCAGAGTTTTGGCGCGCCCGTGACGGTGACGGCCCAGGCGTGGGAAAGGAAGCCGTCGAAGGCATCCATATCGTCGCGCAGGCGCCCCTCGATATGGTCGACCGTGTGGATGAGGCGCGAATACATCTCGATCTGCCGGCGGCCGATGACCTTGACCGACCCCGGCTCGCAGACGCGGCTCTTGTCGTTGCGGTCGACGTCCGAGCACATGGTCAGCTCGGATTCGTCCTTCTTCGAGTTGAGCAGCTTCAGGATCTGCTCCGAATCGGCGATCGGGTCGTCGCCGCGCTTGATCGTGCCGGAGATCGGGCAGGTCTCGATGCGCCGGCCCGACACGCGCACGAACATTTCCGGCGAGGCGCCGACGAGATATTCCTGGTTGCCGAGATTGATGAAGAAGGAATAGGGCGACGGGTTGATCGCCTTGAGCCGGCGGGAGATTTCCGACGGCTTGCTCTCGCAGCGCTCGAAGAACTTCTGGCCGGGCACCACCTCGAAGAGGTCGCCGCGGCGGAAGCTTTCCTTCGCCTTGACGACCAGCTCGGCATATTCGCCAGGGCGGTGGTCGCCGTGCGGCGGGATCACGTCGACGGTCTGGAACGGTTCGGCGGCGATTGCCTCGCCCTTGCCTTCGGTCGAAACGCCACCCTTGCTGAAGTCGTAACGGTCGATCCAGGCCTTGGCGGCATAGTGGTCGACGACGAGGATCTCGTCGGGCAGGAACAGCACCATGTCGCGCTGGTCGTCCGGCCGCGTGAGCTTCAGGTCGATCGCGTCGAACTGGAAGGCGAGGTCGTAGCCGAAGGCGCCGTAGAGGCCGAGGCTGGCATCCTGGTCCGAATGGAAGAGGTCGGTGACGGCGCGCAGCACCGTGAAGACCGTCGGCATCTTGGAGCGCTCTTCCTCGGTGAAGACCCGGTCGGGCAGCTTCACGTCGAGATCGAGGCGGCTTGCCGTGCGCGCGCCGAGCGCCAGTTCCGGCACCGCGGCCAGGCGATCGGCGATGAAGGCGAGCAGCACCTCGCCGCGCGCATTGTAGGCCTCGATCCAGACGGAGCGGCCGAAGGAGGAGATGGCGAGCGGCGGATCGACGACGGCGGTGTCCCAGCGGGTGTAGCGGCCGGGATATTCGTAGTTCGACGAGAAGACCGCGCCGCGCCGCTCGTCGAGCTTGTCGACATAGGCGGAGATCGCATGCGCGTAGTCGGCGGCCCGGCGGCGGCGCGTGACGGTCACCCCGCCCCTCGTCTCGTAGGCTTCGGCGCCGTCGTCCAGAATTTTCGTGGCCATTCCCCAACTCCGTTTCAGGCCCGGCCCCGCGGCGGCGGCCCAAAAAGAAAAAGCCGCCTCGAAGGTTCCGGGCGGCTTGTCGTCTCAATCACGCATGACTGGTCAAGGCCGCCTCAGCGAGCCCACCACCAGCCAGCGATGATGATCATCTTTTCCATGAGCGGAGTGTTAGCGTGAAGTGCGGCCGCGCGCAAGGCCGATTGCTGGCCCCGCCGCACGGCTTTGCGGATGTTGCGCGCCGGCATCACCTGTCATCGCGCTTGCTGCGCACGGCCCCCGCATGACGAAACAATCCGCCGATATGGCGAATTTTCGCCATGCCCGGATGTTTGCCCCTTTTGTGAGCATATGCTAATTGCGCCCTGCAAGACCATCGACATCAAGGCAAGAGCCCATGGTCCCCATCATGGTGGAACAATTCCGCGAAATGCAGGCTTTGCTGGCGGAAACGATCGCGGATTACGAGACACCGGAGTTCAAGAGGCTAGACGGCAGGATCGCCCGCGCCTTCGACACCCTTTACCGGCATGAACCGCGCGATGCCGACGAAGCCCATAGACTTGTCGGCCTGTTCCTCGACATCATCGAAGAGAATGACGGGGGCGACAGCGCCCACCTCATCCAGCGCGTGCGCGCGATCATCGACGCCTTTGGCAAATGCCGTCCGGCGATGGAGATCACGCACGGCGCGGGCATCTGACCCCATCGGCAACCAAATCCGTTTTCCGGCGTTCTCCTGCTGACCGTGTCAGCCGGGAGACCGAACCATCGTCACGCTTCAACGACTAGCCCTCCTCGCCGCCGCGCTTGTCCTGGCCGGCGCCGCCGACCTGCCCGAGGAAGGCCCCCTTCCCATCGCAAGGCCGGACGTGACGGCCGGGACGGCCCCGGCAGAAACCACCGAGGCCAAACGCAAGATGAAGGACGACGCGGAGAGGGCGAAGGAACGCCCGAAGGCGGACAACGGGCAGGACGCCGCCTGCCGGGCGGCGCTGACGGCGATCGGCGCCCGCTTCGAGACGGCGCCCGCCATCAACGACGGCAAGGCCTGCGGCATCGACAGCCCTGTCCTGCTGGAAGGCCTGCCGGGCGGCATTACGGTCGATCCCGCCGCGACGATCCGCTGCGAAACGGCACTGCAGCTTGCCCGCTGGATGGAGGGATCGGTGAAACCCGCGCTCAAGGCAGCAATGCCGGGCGAGACCGTCACCGCGCTCTCGCAGGCCTCGGCCTATGTCTGCCGCAACCGCAACGGGGCCGAGGAGGGCAGGATCTCCGAGCACGCCTTCGGCAATGCCGTGGACATTGCCGGCTTTACGCTGGAAAGCGGCAAGACAGTCACGATCCGCCCGGCGGACAGGGAACCCACCCTCGAAGGCGCCTTCCAGCGCGCCATCACGGAGGCCGCCTGCCTCTACTTCACCACCGTGCTCGACCCGGGCAGCGACGCGGCGCACCAGAACCACCTGCATCTCGACGTGAAGGCGCGGCGCGGCGGCTATCGCTATTGCTGGTAGGGGCCGATTAAATTTCGCCCCGCTCCTGCAAAGGCCGGGTGCCAGCCCCTATCTCAGGCAGGACCGACCGTCCCGCATTCACAGCCAACGAGGTTTCCGCCCATGTCCATCACCCCCTACGAGCTTTCCATCCCGGCCTTCCAGCGCAGCTTTACCGTGCTCACCAAGCTGCTCGACAAGGCCGAGGCTTTCGCCGAGGAGAAGAAGATCAAGCCGGAAATCCTGGTGAATGTCCGGCTTGCGCCGGACATGCTGTCGCTCGCCGGCCAGATCCAGCGCATGAGCGACACCGCCAAGGGCGCCGCCGCCCGCCTGACAGGCACGGAGGCCCCGAGCTTTCCCGACGACGAAACCACGCTGGCCGACCTGCGCGTGCGGATCGCGAACACGGTGTCCTATCTCGCCACGGTGCCGGAATCCGCCTTCGAGGGCGCGGCGGAACGCACCGTCGTGGTGAAGACGCGCGGCGGCGAGACAGTCTCTGCCGGCAAGGACTACCTCCTCGCCTTCGCCCTGCCGAACTTCTACTTCCACCTGACGACCGCCTACGCCATCCTGCGCCACAACGGCGTTCCCGTCGGCAAGCTGGACTATCTCGGCCGGACGTGAACCGATCGAAACGACAAAGGTGCCATATCCTTAGCGCTTAGTTGCCAAAAACCGTTCCCCGCTCTCCGCCGTCATCCTCGGGTCGAGCCCGAGAATGACGAAGGAGAGGGTCAGGCCTGGAGCCCTCCTCTCGGAGCGTCGAGAAAGCGGCGTACCGAGGTCTCAAGGCCCTGTAGCGTCTTCGCCCCTCAGAACAACCCCTCGATAAACCCTTCCTCGTTGAGGAAGATCCTCTCCGACGACGGTACTTTCGGCAGGCCGGGCATGGTCATGATCTCGCCGGTGATGACGACGACGAAGCCGGCGCCGGCCGAAAGGCGCACCTCGCGCACCGGCACGGTGTGGCCGGAGGGCGCGCCGCGCAGGTTCGGGTCCGTCGAGAAGGAATATTGCGTCTTGGCCATGCAGACCGGCAGGTTGCCGTAGCCCTGCTCCTCCCAGATGCGCAGCTGGTCGCGCACCGACTTGTCGGCGATCACCTCGCCGGCATGGTAGATATCCTTGGCGATGGTCTCGATCTTCTGGAACAGCGGCATCTCGTCCGGGTAGAGCGGCGAGAACTGCGACAGCCCGGATTCGGCGAGCTCCACCACCTTGTGCGCCAGGTCCTCGATGCCGGCCGAGCCGAGCGCCCAGTGCCGGCAGAGGATCGCCTCCGCCCCGAGCGTCGCGACATAGTCCTTCACCGCCCGGATTTCCGCATCGGTATCCGAGATGAAGTGGTTGATGGCGACGACGACGGGCACGCCGAACTTCTTGACGTTCTGCACATGGCGGCCGAGATTGGCGCAGCCCTTCTTCACCGCTTCGATGTTCTCGCGGCCGAGATCGTCCTTCTTTACGCCGCCGTTCATCTTCATGGCGCGCACGGTGGCGACGATGACCGCCGCATCCGGCTTCAACCCGGCCTTGCGGCACTTGATGTCGAAGAATTTTTCCGCCCCGAGATCGGCGCCGAAGCCGGCCTCCGTCACCACATAGTCGGCAAGCTTCAGCGCCGTCGTGGTGGCGACGACCGAATTGCAGCCATGGGCGATGTTGGCGAAGGGCCCGCCATGCACGAAGGCCGGATTGTTTTCCAGCGTCTGCACGAGGTTCGGCTGCATGGCGTCCTTCAGGAGCACCGTCATCGCGCCGTCCGCCTTGATGTCGCGGGCGAAGACCGGCGACTTGTCGCGGCGATAGCCGACGATGATGCTGCCGAGCCGCTTTTCAAGATCCTTCAGGTCGGTCGCAAGGCAGAGGATCGCCATGACCTCCGAGGCGACCGTGATATCGAAACCGGTCTCGCGCGGATAGCCGTTGGCGACGCCGCCGAGCGAGGCGACGATATGGCGCAACGCCCGGTCATTCATGTCCATGACGCGCCGCCAGGCGATGCGGCGGATGTCGATATTCTGCTCGTTGCCCCAGTAGATGTGGTTGTCGATGAGCGCGGAGAGCAGGTTGTGCGCGGAGGTGATGGCGTGGAAATCGCCGGTGAAGTGGAGGTTCATGTCCTCCATGGGCACGACCTGCGCATATCCCCCGCCGGCCGCCCCGCCCTTGACGCCGAAGCAGGGACCGAGCGAGGCCTCGCGGATGCAGGTGATCGCTTTCCTGCCGATGCGGTTGAGACCGTCGCCGAGGCCGACCGTCGTCGTCGTCTTGCCCTCGCCGGCCGGCGTCGGGTTGATCGCGGTGACGAGGATCAGCTTGCCGTTCTTCCTGCCCTTCTGCCCGGCGATGAATTCGGCGCTGATCTTCGCCTTGTCATGGCCGTAAGGCAGAAGATGCTCGGCGGGGATGCCGAGCTTTTCGCCGATCTCCAGAATCGGTCTCTTCTTCGCGGCGCGGGCAATTTCGATATCGGATTTCACGTCGGCCATGCGGTGTCGCTCCCTCTCGGCACAGCTACCGCAACCGGGTCTCCTCCCCCGAAGGCGGCGCTTCCCTCATTATTTGCCGCGCCATTTCATCGTGAAGCCGGGGGCAATGCCACACCGGGTTTTGCCGCCCGGTAGACCAGAAACGACACGGGGAGATAAATTTGCGGCGAATAGCGAGGAAGATCTTGCCCCTGTTCGCTATTGGCAACTCCCTGTTCGCTCGTTAACGCGCCAGCACGTCCCGCATCTCGACGAGATTGGAGCGCACGCGCAGGATATAGAAACCCATCGTGGCAAGGTGCGTCGGCATGATCCAGCCGTCCTCGCGGCCATTCGAGATGATCGCCGGCTGGATGTTCAGCGCGGAGCGCAACTGCTTGATGCTCTCCACCCAGAGCGGCTCGATGCCGCGCGACTTGATGACCGCGTCGAAATCCGCGCCGGCGGCCGAGAGGATACCGTAGTAGCCGTAGAGCTGGCCGTAGGCGAACCAGTAGCGGTCGTCGGCGCGCGTATCGAACCAGCCGCCGTCGTGGAACTCGGACCGCTCGCGAATGATGGCCGAGGTCGCGCCGATATCGTTGGCGATGCGGTCGAGGAACTCGATCAGGTTGTCCGAACGGCCGTCGAAGATCGCATCGCAGGATTCGAGCGAGGCATTGAACTTGCGCAGGTCCGCCATCGCGGTGCGGTAATAGGTTGGTGTCGGCGTCTTCGGCAGCAACGAATCCGAGCCGAAATACCAAGTCTCCTCATCGAACTGGATATTGCCGCGTGCGCGCTGGAGGTCGGCATTGATGCCGGAGGTGCCGCGCACGCGGCCGAGCGAATCGACGAGTTCCACCGCCGTGCGGCGGACCGCCTGGTTGATGCCGCGCTGGAACGAGGCCTTGTTGTCGAACCAAGGCGTCTTGTCCCAGTCGAGCCCGAAGAGGCCGAGCTTGTAGAGCAGCATGGAGGAGATCCAGGCGTTCTGGTCGACATTGTAGTCGATGAGGTCGGCCGTGACGTCGACGATGGCCGAGCGCACGCAGGTCTTCGGTTCCGGCTCGGCGGCCTCGCCCGCCGCCGGTGTCGTCGCCTGCGCGCCCGATGTGCTGCCGGCATCCTGCTTGCGCTGGGCGAGGTTGTAGCTGTTCACGTAATCGGGGTTGAAGCCGCTCCACATCTGGGTCTGCCAGATGAAATAGGCATAGAAGCCGACAAGCAGGAGAAGGCCGATGCCGATCGGCCCCTTGATGATCCAGCCGCGCGCCCGGTACCAGTTCGTCACCGCCATGAACGGCCAGAGAATCCAGGCGATCACGAGGCCGATGCCCCGGCCGATGGCCGCGAAGATGCGCTGGAAAAACGCGACGATCGGGTCAAGCATTGGCGTCGTCCTCTCTGATACCGAATAGTTTCCTGCGGAAGGCAGCCTTGTCTTGCAGATAGGTCCGCGTCAACGTCGCCACAACATAAGCGCGGAACTTTTCGCTGTATTGCTCGTAGGCGGCATAGAAGCCCTGCTTGTCGAAGACGAAGCGGGAAACGAAATCATAGGGAACCATCTGTGAAATCAGGCGGTTGACCAGCCACTGGTCCGGGTGCTCGGGGGTCGCGCGCACCAGCATGAAGCGCCGCGCCGGAGGCACCTCGGCAAGCTTGATCTCGCCCGTCGACGCGACGGTGCGGATCGCCTCCTGCAGGAAGGGATAGGTGCCGTCGCGCGCCACGAGCTCGGCATTGCGGTGCATCCAGGTCTGCAGCCAGATGCGGTCGGCCTTTTCGAGGTCGGCGCTCGGATCGCCCCGGTTGACGAGGCCGACGACCGTCATCTCCGCCCGGTGCTGGAAGAGGCCCGACGGCTCCACCCAGGAGGCGCGCGGCAGTTCCAGCCGCTTGGTGGAGGCGAGGAAATCGAAGATGCGCTTGTGGTCGTCGAGCGCGATATAGCTCACCTGCCAGGGCCGCGAGCGGCGGAAGCCCGGCACGGTCGGATCGCAGATGACGGTCGTCGTCTTGCCGTCGAGGAAGACGTAGACGCCGCCGAAATGGTTCGCCCAATAGGCCTCGTGGCGGAAGACGAGCTGGTCGGGCACCAGCGCGTTCTGGCGGATGTCGCCGGTCTGTTTGGCAAGCTCCACCATGCGGTTCAGCATGGCGTCGTCCGCCCAGGCGTTCGGCACCGTCTTCAGCCGGTCGACGAGGCCGCGCAGCTCCCCCGCCTTGCCGAGCATGTCCTCGGCCGACAGAACCTTGAAGCGCACCTCGTTGATCGACAAGAGGTCGTCGATGTCGTTGACGACGGAGACCGAATCCTCGATCTCGCCATAGAGCGCGTCGCGGATGGTGATGGCGTTGATCGCCCGGGCATTGGCCGAGAAGAACTCGTGCATCAGCGCCGCGGTGTTGGAAAAGCTCGTATGCACGACCGGCAGGTTCACCTGCTCGGGCGTCATGATCACGAAGCGCCGGTTGACGCGGTTCGGATCGAGATAGTCCCGGTCGCCGAGTTCGTCGGCGATCTCCGGCGAAAATCCCGTCATGTCGATGCGGAAGCTGGGAAGCGCCGTGCGGCGCATGCCGAACCCGTCCAGCGCCTTGTTGTAGCGCTCGACCAGATGCGGCTCATCGACCGGCAGCAGCCGGCCATAGATCAATTCGGCTTCGAGGAGGCGTTTCATGCTTCGATGTTCATTCGCTTGCCGGCCGTTTCACGTCTTCGCCCCAGACGAGATCGTCGAGGTCGACACCGAGGGCTTTGGCGATATTCCTTAAAACCGAGATGCTGCCTTCCTTCTTGCCGGTCTCGATCTCGGAGAGATAGGCCGTGCTGATGCCCGCCTGGGCCGCCAGGTCCTTGGCGGGGAGGTTGCGAAAATCACGCCATACGCGCACCGGGCTTTCACCATCCATCATGCGATACACGAACTCGGCTGGAACCATTTCATCCTCGCCCGTCGCGATCCTGGCCTTGGCGCGATCATAGGCAGCCACGTCGGCAAGCATCTCCGCCGCCTCGACGAGAGCGTCATATTCGGCCCGCGAGAGAACGACCATTTCATCACCGCTCGGCGATTTGAACTGTGTCAAATGTCCCATGTCACACCTTCAATCATAGATGCTGCCACGGCTGCCGATTTCTTCGATGGACACGACCTTGTCGTCCTCATCGAAGATCACGCGCCAATCGCCAACCCTCAGTCTATAACCAGGCCGACCTTGCAGCTTCTTGACCTGGTTCGCGAGCGCTTCGGGATTCGCCGCATATTGATCGACCTTGCTGCGAATGCGCGCAGCATCATTTTGTGGCATCCTTAGCAGCGTGCGAGACGCGATTTTGCTATAAGCGACAGCCTTCATACCAGAAATATAGCGGAAAGCGAATTTCCGCGCAATTCTACCACCGCCCCTCCGCCTTCATCACCTCCATCTCGCGGATCGCCTTCTCGCGCTGACGTTCGCGGCGGATGATGTCGGACACCGCTGCGTCGTCGGATTTGTCGGTGTAGCGGAATTCGCTGTCGGCGTAGCGGTTGATCTCCTGCAGCACCATCTCCATGGTGATCGGGCCGCGCAGCTCCTCGATCATCGCCTTCTTCTCGTCGTAGCCCTTGTGCATGAAGGCCTCGGCGGTGGCAAACCAGTCGTCCGGCAGGTCCACGTCCATGGCGCGCATCTTGATCGCATCGGTGATGTTCTTGATGGCGCGGCCGGTGAAGCGCGGCTCGGCGATCTTGATGCGGTGCAGATAGGCGCCGATATCGGCGAGCGAGGTGATGGCGCCGTGCTCCTTCTCGTGCATCTCCCAGACGGCGAGCAACCCCTCTTCCTGCGGCCTGGCATGCTGCCCGTAGGAGGTGGAGACCGCGCGCTTGATCTCCTGACCTTCGAACAGCGTATGCCCGCCGAGCGGAATCGAATGGTTTTTTCCCACCAGCATGGCGAAGATGTCGATATAGTCGTCCTCGGTCTGCGGCCCGTCGACCAGCCAGCGGGCGCCGGCGCGCTGGCGCAGGGCATCATCGACATTTTCCGGATAGTTGGAGAACATGCCGAAGGTGCAGTTGCCGCGCACCACGGTGGAGGCGCCGGCAAAACTTTCCATGAGGACCGCCGTCACTTCATGCTGGCCGGCCGAGGCCCGGTCGTCGGAGCGTTTGGCGGCGACCTGGTCGACGTCGTCGATCGTGCCGAAGCCGATCGCCTTCGGGTTGATGACGTTGTTGACGAATTCCTTGCAGTTCTGGCCGGACTTGCCCTGGTAGGAGGAGATCTGGTCGACGCCGAAATTCTCGTAATGGAAGGCGTAGCCGGCGATCTGGCAATAATCGTTGACGAGGCCGGCGAGCATCTGGATGAGGATCGTCTTGCCAGTGCCCGGCATGCCGTCGCCGATGAAGGTGAAGAGGAAGCCGCCGAGCTCGACGAAGGGATTGAGCTGGCGCTCGAAATCGTAGGCGACAAGCATCTTGGCAAGCTTCATCGCCTGGTACTTGGCGATGTGGTTGCCGATGATCTCCTCCGGCTTCTTGAAAGTCATCGTGAGCGGCTTGCGCTTCTGGCCGGGCGCGACGTCGAAGCCGGAGAGGGTGAAATCATCCTGCTCGATGCGGATATGGGCATTCTCGAAGCCGGCAAGGCCGGTGAAGCGGGCGCGGCGGGAAATCAGCCCCTCGATGGCGACGCGCGAGAAGGCGCGCGCACGGGAAACGAGCGCCGCATCGTCCGGCGCGCCGGCAATCGTCCGGTCGAGACCGGCGATCATGCTCTTCAGGGCATCCTGCGGCGTGTCGAAGAGATAGTCCGGCTCCCCGCCGTCCTCCACCGGCTCGCCCTCGCCCGGCAGCGTCGCGCCGAGATAGGCGGCGAAGGTGAAGGCCGCGATATAGGCGGAGGCCGACAACAGCGCCTTGAACCGGTTGGCCTCGTCGCCGGCGAGCGGCGAAGCGAGGTTGCGCGCCTGCAGGCCCTCCAGATCGGTCTGGCGGGAAAAGGCGTCCGTTACCGCCAGCGCGACCTGGAGCCCGCGGCGGGAGCGGAAGAGAACGGCATGCTGCTGGGGCGAGAGCAGCGGGTCGGTAGCGCGCACGGACTGGATGGTCCTTGCCAGTTCCACCTCGCGCGTGCGCCGCGCGCCGGCGGTCGAGACGGTGGAGACGAAGCGCCGGCCGGTGCCGGCAAGCGCCGCGCCCTGCCGGCCGTCGTCGCTTTCCAGGATGACGAGCTTGGTGACGAAGCTCTGCGCCGCCGCCTGGTGCTTGGCGATATCGTCTTCATGGATCGTCGTCAGTCCGGCATTGAGGCTCATGGCGAGGGTCCTTCTAAGAGTTCGATGGCGAAGGGGCGCTTATCCCTCGCTGATCACCTGGTTTCCCGAGATCACATGGACCTTGAAGGCGCCGAAAATGCCGGCGGTCTCGCCGGCGGCATAGAGCGCCTGATAGGCATCGTGCGGTACCAGCGCATGTTTCTCATAGGCGCTGACGCCCATGCGGGCCGCTTCGAGATCGTTGGTTTCGATGTGGAACTCTTCCTGCGCGGGCGTGGAACTCCAGAAGCCTTTCTGCGCCGGGCGCTCGGCCTTGGAGAACACCTCCTGCACCGTCCAGGTCAGAAGCCAGGCATTCTCCGGCTTGCGCACCTTGGAGAGGATCTCGTTGACCCGTTCATTGTTCTCGGTGATGCCGGCCGAATAGAACGGGCCGAGCACGATGCGGCGCACCTGCTTGGGATGCAGCGTCGGGAAATCCTTGTCGAGATTGGTGGCGATCGTCGCGGGGGTGAGCGAATAGGCACTGTTCTTCAGGGCGAAATCGTCGAACCGGCTGGCAAGCTCCGGATTGAGCAGGCCGCCGACCGGCAGCGGGATGTCGACGTCCGGATTGAGCTTGCCGTCCTTCGTCACAAGCATGTTGACGACGTTCTCGCTCGAATCCTCGATCGTCGCCATATAGACCATCGGCAGCGTCGCCGTGCCGTCGAAGGCGCCCCAGCACACGACATAGTAAGGCCGCATGGTCTTCGGGTTGACCGCGACGCGGATCGTCTCCGGCAGCACGAAGGGCGAGAAGATGTCGCCCTTGCCGATCTGCTCCAGATAGAGCCGCTCGGCCATGCGGGACTGGAGATCGCCCGGAAAGGCCTTCTGGCGCAGGATGAAATCCGCCATCTCGCCGCGCAACTGGTCGGCATTGGGGATCGCGGCAAGCCGCTTCTCCGCGCTCTGCCGGTCGTTCTCCAGCTCCAGCACGTTCTGGAACACGGGAAAGCCGCTCTCGGCGCGCGAGACGCGGAACTGGTCGATGAAGCCGATCCGGTTCTCCCAGCAGGCGAAGGAGGCTTTCAACCGGGCAAGATAAGGCACCACGACCTCGCCCACCACAGAGTTGCGGTAGAGCGGCGAGTTGCGGTCGGCCAGGAAGATTTCCAGCCCGCCGAGCGCGGAGCGGATGGTGAAGAAATATTGCGCGACGGCGCTGTCGGCGGGGGCGTTCATGGCGCAGCATCCTCACGGACGTTCCGGAAATGCCCCTCATCCGGCCTGCCGGCCACCTTCTCCCCGTAAACGGGGCGAAGGATATATGCCGATCCGGTTTCCTCAAACAATGCGCGGGGCACGTCCCCTCTCCCCGCTTGCGGGGAGAGGGTTAGGGTGAGGGGCAATGGCATGCCTGCAACCATCACTGCTTCACGTAATTGGCGGTATTGTGCTTGTCCATAACCGCCTGGAAGCGCCGTGCGAAGGCGTCGTCGGCGAGTTTCTTGCGGCGCTGGATGTCCTGCGTCGCCAGCATGTTCTTCTCGTGCATTTCGAGAAGGTCGCCGATATGGCGCTGCGAGGCCGAGCCGATGCCGGCCATGGTCTCCTCCGCCGCGGTGTCGACCTGGCTGCCGAGCGTGTTGATCTTGTGCGCCACGTCCTGCTGGGCGGCCGTCTTCAACGAATCCTCCAGCGCCTTGTAGAGCACGATGCGCTGCTCGGTATCGATGGTCAGTTTGTTGATCAGCGTGTTCTGTGCGGCGATCTGGTTGTTGAGCGAATCGACGAAGGTCTGGAACATCGAGGTGTAGCGCTCCAGCGTCTGGCTTTCGGCCAGAAGCTCCTGTTCCTTCGCCTGCATCATGTTGTATTCGGTCGCCAGCGCCGAGCGCTCGCCCTCGAGGTCCGTGCGGGTCTTCTGGTCGGTCGAGGCGGCGATGCGGTTTTCGAGGTCCATCAGCATCGGGTTCAGTTCCTCGATGCGCTTCTGGGTGGCCTCGAGGTTGGCCATCGTGCCCTTGCGGCGCTCGATGACCTGCACGAGGCTGGCTTCCGAGGTCTTGTAGCGCTGGTCGAGGATCGACTTCTGCTCCTTCAGGATGCCGACGATCGTGTCGGACTTGGAGAGCAGTTCCTGCAGGTTTCCGGCGAGCGACATGTTGCGCACGCGGTCGGTGCGCATGCGCTGCATCTTCTGCTTGGAGAAGATGCCGATGAATTTCTCGTAGCCCGTATAGCTCTTCATGCTCTCGAATTCGGTGCCGAAGATGTTGGTCGCATCCTCCAGCCCGATGATGAGATCGGCGATATTGCCCTCCATCACCTTCTGCTGGTTGATGACATCCGAGATCCGCGCGTTCTCGATATCGAAATTGACATCGCCGAGCTTGGTGTCCGCCTTGGCGAACTGGTCGAGCACGACGCCCGACTGCTCCATCTTGCTGCGCATCTGGTTGACGACGCTGCGGGTCTTCTCGATTTCCGCGTCGAAGTTCTGAAGTGTGGCCATGCTTGTCCCCTTGAAACTCTCCACGGCAGACGTCTGCGCCGCCCGATTTATTCCATCGCGGCAACACTATACGATTTCAGGCAGATAGGAACCTGCCCGACAGCGTTGCCGAACAACATGTGGGACAGCACGGACCGGCCGCAAGACCGGCACCCAAAATTTCCGGTGCGCGGCTAGTAGCCCGCCGGCGCCTTCAGATAGGCGATGAGGTTGGCGATATCCTCCATCTTCTTCAGTCCCGCGAAGGCCATGGCGGTGCCCGGCACCATGGCCTTGGGCGACATCAGATATTCGGCGATCAGGGCCTCGTTCCACACCCTGCCGCCCTCGGCGAAGGCCTGCATCCTGGCGGAATATTTGTAGTCCGCGACCGAGGCGACCGGCCGGCCGACAATGCCGGCGAGCGTCGGCCCCACGCGGTTGACCGGCTCGACGGAATGGCAGGGCGCGCATTTCTTGAAGACCGTCTTTCCCGCGATCGCATCGCCCTCCGCAAGGGCGGGGGCGGCAAGACAGAGGAAGGCGGCCGTGACGAGAGAAAACTGTTTCATCATGTGTCCCCTAGCCGCCCTTTCCGCCGTCAGTCGGCGTTCATGATATCGTCCCAGTGGCGGCGGCAATAGGAAACGTACTTGTCATTGCCGCCGATTTCCACCTGCGCGCCTTCACGCGCCACCTTGCCGTCCGCGCCGAGCCTGACGACCATCGTCGCCTTGCGGCCGCAATGGCAGATGGTGCGCACCTCGCGCAGTTCGTCGGCGATGGCCAGCAGCGCCGTCGAGCCGGGAAAGAGCTTGCCCTGGAAATCGGTGCGCAGGCCATAGGCCATGACCGGGATGTGCAGCCGGTCGGCGACGCGGGCAAGCTGCCAGACCTGTTCCTCGGACAGGAACTGCGCCTCGTCGACGAAGACGCAGGCGATCTCCCCGCCGCCGTCGCCGTTCAGTTCCTCGACATGCTTGTAGAGGTCGTCGGCATGGTCGAAGGCGATGGCTTCCGAGGTCAGGCCGATGCGCGAGGAGATACGGCCCTGGCCGGCCCGGTCGTCGAAGGAGGCGATGAGGATCGCCGTGCGCATGCCGCGTTCGCGGTAGTTGTAGGACGCCTGCAGGAGCAGCGTCGACTTGCCCGCGTTCATCGTCGCGTAACTGAAATAGAGCTTGGCCATGATTTTCTCCGTCCCCGCCTCATGGCCCGGCAAGGCGCGATTTTCCAGTCGGAAAGGCCGGAAAACCACAGAAAACCGCGCGGCCCGCCTTCTGCGACATCCATGTGCAAAATTGCGAACAGGTCCGAAATTTATTGGACCTTTCAGGGGCTTCCAGCTACGCCAAGATGCTTGAAAGCATGTCGTTTTGATGATTGGCTAAACCATCAGTTATAAGGGGAGCAATAAAATGAAGTCTGCATCGCCATTCAAGACCCTTCTTGCCGCAGCCGTATCCGTCCTCGCGCTCGGCGTCGCCAACGTCTCGGCCGCCGAAGCCGAAAGCTGTGGCAAGGTTCGTTTCTCGGACGTGGGCTGGACGGACATCACCGCCACGACCGCCACCGCGACCAGCATCCTGAAAAGCCTCGGCTACGAGACGGAAGTGACGGTCCTGTCCGTTCCGGTCACCTACACCTCGCTGAAGAACAAGGATATCGACGTCTTCCTCGGCAACTGGATGCCGACCATGGAAGCCGACATCAAGCCGTTCCGCGAGGACGGCTCGGTCGAGACCGTGCGCGAGAACCTGGAAGGCGCGAAGTACACGCTCGCGACCAACGCCAAGGGCGCCGAACTCGGCATCAAGGACTTCAAGGACATCGCCGCGCAGAAGGAGGCGCTGGGCGCCAAGATCTACGGCATCGAGCCGGGCAATGACGGCAACCGCCTGATCATCGACATGGTCTCCGGCGACAAGTTCGGCCTTTCGGGCTTCGAGGTGGTCGAATCCTCCGAGCAGGGCATGCTGGCGGAAGTCGCCCGCGCCGAGCAGGACGGCACCCCGGTCGTCTTCCTCGGCTGGGAGCCGCACCCGATGAACGCCAACTTCAAGCTGACCTACCTGACGGGCGGCGACGACGTCTTCGGCCCGAACCTCGGCGGCGCAACGATCTACACGAACGTACGCCAGGGTTATGTCGCCGAATGCCCGAATGTCGGCAAGTTCCTGCAGAACCTCAAGTTCTCGCTGGAGATGGAAAACCAGATCATGGGCAAGATCCTGAACGACGGGCAGGATCCGGAAACGGCCGCGACCGACTGGCTGAAGGCGAACCCCGCCGCCATCGAGCCGTGGCTCGCCGGCGTGACGACCAAGGACGGCAGCGGCGAGGCCCTGCCGGCCGTCAAGACGGCACTCGGTCTCTAACAGGGAAGAAGGGGAGCGGGGAGGAGACCTCCCCCTCCTCAGGTTGTTGACAGACCTCACCTCTCCCGCTGCCGTCATCCTCGGCCTTGAGCCGAGGATCCACATACCACGACGGCGATGGATGCTCGGGGCAAGCCCGAGCATGACGGCGGAGAGGTTTTCGGAACTTTGTCAACGCTCTGTGGGCGAGAAGGAAACTTTCCCGCCCTTACTTCCCGCCGATAGTCGTTGCATCGTCAACCTCCAGACTGGGGCTCACTACCGTGGATTGGCTCACCGTCTCCAAAATTCCGATCGGCCCGATCGCCAAGGAAGCCGTCAGCTGGCTGACGACCAACGGCAAGGGACTGTTCGATTTCCTGAAGGTCTTCCTGCAGGCCGGCATCGATGCCGTGCTCTTCCTGCTGCAGGGGCCGTTTTCCAGCACCGGCGGCAAGTTCGGCTATGCGCTGTTCCTCATCGCGCTCGTGACGGGCCTGAGCTGGTGGTTCCGCCGCTCGATCGGCACGGCCGCCTTCACCTTCCTCGGCCTCCTGCTCATCGTGAACCAGGGTTACTGGAAGGAGACGACGGAGACGCTGGCGCTCGTGCTGGCGGCGACCGGCGTCAGCATGGCCGTCGGCGTGCCGCTCGGCATCGCCGCCGCGCGCCGGCCGTGGTTCTATTCGATCCTCCGGCCGATCCTCGACCTGATGCAGACGATCCCGACCTTCGTCTATCTCATCCCGGCGCTCATCCTCTTCGGTCTCGGCATGGTGCCGGGCCTCATCGCGACGGTCATCTTCGCCATCCCCGCGCCGATCCGCCTCACCCGCCTCGGCATCATCTCGACGCCGCCCTCGCTGGTGGAGGCCGCCCAGGCCTTCGGCGCGACGCCCGGCCAGGTGCTGCGCAAGGTGGAGCTGCCCTATGCGACGCCGCAGATCATGGCCGGCCTCACCCAGACCATCATGCTCTCGCTGTCCATGGTGGTCATCGCCGCGCTCGTCGGCGCCAAGGGGCTCGGCGTTCCCGTGGTGCGCGCGCTCAACACCGTGAACATCTCCATGGGCTTCGAGGCGGGCCTGTGCATCGTGATCCTCGCGATCATCCTCGACCGTCTCTTCCGCGCCGCCGATGAGGGAGACGCCAAATGACCGACGCCGTCGTCTTCAAGAACATCTCCATCATCTTCGGCGACAGCCCGCAGAAGGCGCTCGCCATGGTCGACGCCGGCAAGACGCGCGACGAGATAGGCGCCGAGACCGGCCTGGTGCTCGGCGTGGCAGATGCCACGCTGTCGATCACCGAAGGCGAGATCCTCGTGCTGATGGGCCTTTCCGGCTCCGGCAAGTCGACGCTCCTGCGCGCCGTCAACGGGCTCGCCCCGGTGGTGCGCGGCGACGTGCAGGTCAAGGCCGGCAGCGGTTCGGTGAACCCCTATACGGCCACGCCCAAGGCGCTGCGCGACTTCCGCATGCACACCGTCTCCATGGTGTTCCAGCAGTTCGCGCTGCTGCCCTGGCGCACGGTTGCCGACAATGTCGGCTTCGGCCTGGAGCTTGCCGGCGTACCGGATGGCGAGCGCAAGACGCGCGTCGCCGAGCAGCTCGAACTCGTCAACCTCGCCAAATGGGCGGACCGCAAGGTGAACGAGCTGTCGGGCGGCATGCAGCAGCGCGTCGGGCTTGCCCGCGCCTTTGCCACCGGCGCGCCGATCCTCCTGATGGACGAACCGTTCTCCGCGCTCGACCCGTTGATCCGCACGCGCCTGCAGGACGAGCTTCTGGAGTTCCAGCGCCGGCTGAAGAAGACCATCCTCTTCGTCAGCCACGATCTCGACGAGGCCTTCCGCATCGGCAACCGCATCGCCATCATGGAAGGCGGGCGCATCATCCAGTGCGGCACGCCGCAGGAGATCGTCAAGAACCCGGCCAACCAGTATGTCGCGGACTTCGTGCAGAACATGAACCCGATCAACATGCTGACGGCCGGCGACGTGATGCAGCACGGCGCTTCCGGCGACGGCGGCGTGACGGCGACCGCCGCGCCCGAAACGCCGCTCGTCGACATCCTCGACGCCATGGCCCGCACGCCCGGCAATGTCGGTGTCGTCGACAACGGCACGGTGATCGGCACGATCAACGCGCAGGACATCGTCAACGGATTGACGCGGCACCGCCGGCGGGGGTGACGATACGCCCGCGGGTGGCCCCCCTCTGCCCAGCAGGGCAGAGGGGCTATCCTGCAAGCGAAAGGACCGAATCATGGCAGAAGAACAAAAGGACAAGCCGAGCGTCCTGCGGGAAACCGACGACGACGCCCGGCGTCTTGCCCGCACGCTGCTGCGCTCGGCCCGAAGCTGCGCGCTCGCCGTGAACGAGCCGGAAAGCGGCGCACCCTTCGCCAGCCGCACGCTGACGGGCACCGACACGGACGGCACGCCCGTCATCCTCGTCTCGGCCCTTTCCGTCCACACCCAGGCGCTGCGGCGCGATCCGCGCGCCTCGCTGCTGGCGGGCGAGCCCGGCAAGGGCGATCCCCTCGCCCATCCGCGCCTGACGGTGCTCTGCACGGCCGAGGAAGTCGCGCGCGACAGCGCCGCCCATGCCGCGCTGCGCGAACGCTTCGTCCGCCGCCATCCCAAGGCGAAGCTCTATGTCGATTTCCCGGATTTCGCCTTCTTCCGCCTCGTGCCGCTGCGCGCCCATCTCAACGGCGGCTTCGGCAAGGCCTTCGTACTGACGGCGGAGGACCTTGCGATCCGCTCCCCGGCCCGCGGCGCTCTTGCCGAGATGGAAACCGGCGCGGTCGAGCACATGAACAGCGACCACGCGGAGGCGGCCGGCCTCTATGCCCGCCACTATTGCGGCGCGAAGGACGGCGACTGGATCATCGTCGGGCTCGACGCCGCCGGCATCGACCTTGCGAGCGGCGACAAATTGAAGCGACTGGAATTTTCACACGAACTTGATCAGGCCGCGGAACTTCGCAGCGAGCTTGCGCGTTTGCTTCGGGAAGCAAGGGCGGCGGGCTCAACCGCCTGACTTTGCGCGGAATCCGCTTGGGGCGCCTCTCCCGGCCAGGGACGGCGCCCGTCGTCCTGCGTGCGGCGTACCCCCATTTCTGACACTTGATGAGGGGTATTTTGTTTATATGCTAACAAGCGGATTCAAAAAAATTGATTGTTTGAAGCGGAAACGCCCAAAGGAGTTTCAGATGGACAAGATTTCAGACGCAGAGCATGCGCAGGCCGAAGTTGCATCCGACTTTCTGTCCGCCATGGCCAATCCGAAACGCCTGCTCATCCTGAAGGTCCTGGTCGAGGGCGAAATCGCCGTCGGCGCCCTGGCGAACCAGGTCGGCCTCAGCCAGTCGGCCCTGTCGCAGCACCTGTCGAAGCTGCGCGCCCAGAATCTGGTGACCACCCGCCGCGATGCCCAGACCATCTACTATTCCAGCAAGTCGGACGCCGTGCTGACCATTCTCGATGCGCTGGAGCGCATCTACCAGGCCCCCGGCAACGGCGCCTCGGAAAAGAAGCTGCGCATCGCCTGAACACCTCCGACGACCCCCGATTGCAACGCCCCGGCCGAAATCCGGGGCGTTTTGCATGACCCCATCCGCTTGACGGGTCCGAACACCTTGATAATTTGACCAGCGGGTAAAAATCCCCGCCGCCGGGACGGCCCCGCTTCCAAAGGCCCGGCATTTCAAGGATCACGGAGAGACCGCATGTCCAACCGCCTCAACACCCCCAACGATCTGCGTGCCTTCTGGATGCCGTTCACGGCGAACCGGCAGTTCAAGAAGGAGCCGCGCCTCTTCGTCGGCGCCAAGGACATGTATTACACGACCCATGACGGCCGCCAGGTGCTCGACGGCACCGCGGGCCTGTGGTGCGTCAATGCCGGCCATTGTCGCCCGAAGATCACCGAGGCGATTCGCGAACAGGCCGGCGAACTCGACTATGCGCCCGCCTTCCAGCTCGGCCATCCGAAGGCTTTCGAGCTTGCCAACCGTCTGGTTGACATCGCGCCCGAGGGCATGGACCACGTCCTCTACACCAATTCCGGCTCCGAATCGGTCGAGACGGCGCTGAAGGTGGCGCTTGCCTACCACCGCGCGAAGGGCGACGGCGCGCGCTCCCGCCTGATCGGCCGCGAGCGCGGCTATCACGGCGTCAATTTCGGCGGCATCTCCGTCGGCGGCATCGTCTCCAACCGCAAGATGTTCGGCTCGCTCCTGACCGGCGTCGACCACATGCCGCACACCCATTTCCCGGACAAGAACGCCTTCTCGCGCGGCGAGCCGGAACATGGCGGCGACATCGCCAGCGAATTGCAGCGCATCATCACGCTGCACGACGCCTCGACCATCGCCGCCGTCATCGTCGAGCCGGTCGCCGGCTCCACCGGCGTGCTCATCCCGCCGAAGGGCTATCTCCAGAAGCTGCGTGAGATCTGCACGCAGCACGGCATCCTCCTGATCTTCGACGAGGTCATCACCGGCTTCGGCCGCCTCGGCGCCCCCTTCGCCGCGCAGTATTTCGACGTGAAGCCCGATATCATCACCACCGCCAAGGGCCTTACCAACGGCGTGATCCCGATGGGCGCCGTCTTCGTGACCTCCGAGATCCACGACGCCTTCATGAACGGCCCGGAGCACATGATCGAGTTCTTCCACGGCTACACCTATTCCGGCAACCCGATCGCCTGCGCCGCCGCCCTCGGCACGCTCGACACCTACAAGGAGGAAGGCCTCCTGACCCGCGCCGCAGAGCTTGCCTCCTACTGGGAAGACGGCCTGCATTCGCTGAAGGATTGCCCGAACGTCATCGATATCCGCAATGTCGGCCTGATCGGCGCCATCGAACTGGCCTCGATTCCCGGCGAGCCGACCAAGCGGGCCTTCAACGCCTTCCTCAAGGCCTACGAGAAGGGCCTGCTCATCCGCACGACGGGCGACATCATCGCGCTCTCCCCGCCGCTCATCATCGAGAAGCGTGAGATCGACGAACTGTTCGGCAAGCTGCGCGAGGTGCTGCAGAACAATATCTGATCCGCCAGGCCGCCCTCTCGCGAAGTGCTCCAGCGGCCGGACGGGCCTTGCAAGTCCGGCCGCTTTGAGCGCTATTGTGCGCGGCGAAAACCTCGAGGGCGAGCCCATGGCGACCATCACCCGCATCAAGAACGACCTCCTGTCGATCGACGTGTCCTCGCTCGGCGCCGAAATGCAGTCGATCACCACCCGCGACGGCGCGGCGTGGCTGTGGAACGGCGACGCCGCCTTCTGGACGGGGCGCTCGCCTGTGCTCTTCCCGATCGTTGGCAAGGCGCCGGACGATACCCTCCTCATCGACGGCAAGCCCCATGCAATGGCGCAGCACGGTTTCGCAAGACGCCGGGAATTCCAGCTGACCGCTGCAAGCGACACGCTCTGCCGATACAGCCTGGAAGCCTCGGACGAAACCCGCGCCGTCTATCCGTTCGACTTCCGGCTTTCCGTCGAGCACCGGCTGGACGGGCGGGTCCTCACCGTCGCCGCCGAGGTGGAAAACCGCGGCGACGCCGCGATGCCCTTCGGCTTCGGCTTCCACCCCGCCTTCGCCTGGCCCCTGCCCGGCGCGGCAGGAAAGCCGCATGTCGTGACGCTCGACCATGGCGGGGAGCCGCGGCGCCAGCCCCTGGCAAACGGGCTGTTATCGCAGGACCGTACCCCCTCGCCCTTCGCGGCGGGCCGGCTTGCCCTCTCTCCCGACCTCTTCGCGAACGACGCGCTGGTCTTTCCGGACGGGGCGGGCGACGGTCTCGTCTACGGCGCCGAAGACGGCCCCGCACTGGCTTTCCGCTTCGAGAACCTGCCGAACCTTGCGCTCTGGACCAAGCCCGGTGCGCCGTTCCTCTGCGTCGAACCCTGGCACGGCACGGCGGCGGAAAGCGGCGGATCGCGCGAATTGCGGGACCGCCCCTACACGCGCGTGCTTGCGGCCGGCGGGCGCGCCCGCTTCGCCTTCACCGTCGCCTTCCCGGTCTGAGCCGACGGGCACAATTCGAAGCGATAGCCTTTTTCTCTTGTCGTCGCCCCGCTAGAATCGCCCGCAATGGAATCGGGAGACTTCGCCATGGCCGACTTGGAACGCTTCATCGATCAGGGAACCGGCCGAGAACCCGCCGATATCGTCCTGAAGGGCGGGCGGTTCTTCGACCTCGTGACGGGCGACCTCGTCGCCTCCGACATCGCCGTCTCGGGCGACCGCATCGTCGGCACCTGCGGCGACTACGAGGGCCGCGAGGAGATCGACATTTCCGGCCGCATCGTCGTGCCCGGCTTCATCGACACGCATCTCCATATCGAATCCTCGCTCGTCACCCCGCATGAATTCGACCGCTGCGTGCTGCCCTATGGCGTGACCACGGTCATCTGCGATCCGCACGAGATCGCCAATGTGCTCGGCACCGAGGGGATCGAATTCTTCCTCGACAGCGCGCTGGAAACGATCATGGACATCCGCGTGCAACTGTCGAGCTGCGTGCCGGCGACGCATCTGGAGACCTCCGGCGCCGACCTGCCGATCGACCGCCTGCTGCCGTTCCGGGATCATCCCAAGGTGATCGGCCTTGCCGAATTCATGAATTTCCCTGGCGTCATCCACAAGGACCCCGTCTGCCTCGCCAAGCTGGAGGCCTTCCAGGGCGGCCATATCGACGGCCATGCGCCGCTGCTCTCGGGCAAGGACCTCAACGGCTATCTTGCCGCCGGCATTCGCACCGAGCACGAATGCACCACCGCCGAGGAGGCGCTCGAGAAGATCCGCAAGGGCATGCACATCCTCGTGCGCGAGGGCTCGGTCTCCAAGGACCTGCTGGCGCTGCTGCCGATCATCACCGAGCGCCTGTCGCCCTTCATCGCGCTGTGCACGGACGACCGCAACCCGCTCGACATCGCCGAGCAGGGCCATCTCGACTACATGATCCGCACCGCCATCGACCATGGCCGCGCGCCGCTCGCCGTCTACCGCGCCGCCTCGATCTCTGCGGCCAAGGCGTTCGGCCTGCGCGACCGCGGCCTCGTCGCGCCCGGCTGGCGCGCCGACCTCGTCGTCGTCGATACGCTGGAAACCTGCAAGGCCGAGATAGTCTTCTCCGCCGGCCGCCGGGTGGACGATGCACTCTTCGCGACGCGCAAGTCTATCGCCCCGGTGGGGCTCGACAGCGTCAAGGCCCGACCGGTCGCCGCCGCCCATTTCGCCGTGCCCGTCACCGACGGCGAGACGCCGGTCATCGGCGTCCTGCCGGGCAAGATCATCACCGAGCACCGCCGCTACCGCCTGCCCGCCAAGGGCAACCAGACGACCGTCGATCTTGCGCAGGACATCATCAAGGTTGCCGTCATCGAGCGCCACGGCAAGAACGGCAACCATGCCAACGGCTTCGTGCAGGGTTTCGGGCTAAAGAAGGGCGCCATCGCCTCGACCGTCGGCCATGACAGCCACAATATCTGCGTCGTCGGCGTCGACGAGGACGACATGGCGCTCGCCGCCAACCGGCTCGGCGAGATCAAGGGCGGCTTCGTCGTGGTGGAAGGCGGCAAGGTGACGGGCGAGATCGCGCTGCCCGTCGCCGGCCTGATGAGCCTCGAACCCTACGAGACCGTCCGCGACACGCTGCACCACCTGCGCCAGGCCGCCTTCGCGCTGGGCGCCACGCTGGAGGAACCCTTCCTCCAGCTCGCCTTCCTGCCGCTGCCGGTAATCCCGCACCTGAAGATCTCCGACCGGGGGATGGTGGATGTGGACCGGTTCATGCTGATGGGGTGAAGAGCAGCGCGCGACGTCCGATCAAGGCACTTTGCGCCGAAGACGCCTGCTCGAAACTCGGGTAAATTCACCGGCGAACCCGATCCGGGAGACCGGAATGCCCATTGTCTTCACCCACAGGAACCTGAAGTTCTTCTTCTATTCGAACGAAGGCGATCCGAGGGAACCCTTGCACATCCATGTCCGGGGCGGTGGAGCCATCGCGAAAGTGTGGCTGGAGCCGTTGATCGGCATCGCCGAAAGCCGCGGCTTCAACAGCAAGGAGCTTTCTGCTATCCTGCGTCTCGTCATCGACAACAGGCAGCTCATCGAGACAAGGTGGCATGAATATTTCGGCAACTGAGATTCACTTCGACGATGACACGATGTGGGTATCGCTGGAGGATGGCCGGACGCTCGGCATTCCACTTGCCTGGTTCCCCCGCCTTCTGGCCGCCGACAAGGCCGCGCGCCTCGCCTACGAACTCAGCCCCGGCGGTATTCACTGGGATAGCCTGGACGAAGACATCTCGATCGCCGGGCTTCTTGCCGGCCGTGGCGACCAGACGCTGAAGCGTCCGGCCGCCTGATCTTCACAGCCGAACGCAGGCCATATCCAGCCCGTCCAGCTCGATCGTCCCGTCCTTCAGCTTCGCCCCGAAACCGGGCACCGACACGGGCGCGCCGAGCTTCAGCGACTTGGCCGGCACGAATTCGGCCTTTTCATGCGTCAGGTTGAAGACGAAGAGCAGTTTCTCGCCGCCCTTCTCGCGGGTGAAGGCGAGGATATCGTGGTTGGAATGCAGGAAGGACATGTCGCCGTCGTGCAGGGTCTCGTGTTCCCTGCGGAAGGCGAGCGTCGCGCGATAATGGTTGAGCACCGAGCCGGCGATCTTTTCCTGCAGGTCGACGGCGAGCCGGACGTGATCCGGCGGCACCGGCAGCCAGGGTTTTCCCGTGCTGAAGCCGGCATGCGCCTCGCCGTGCTGCCAGGGCATCGGCGTGCGGCATCCGTCGCGGCCCTTGAAGGCCGGCCAGAAGCGGATGCCGTAGGGATCGCGCAGGTCCTCGAAGGCGAGGTCGGCCTCGGTGAGGCCGAGTTCCTCGCCCTGATAGAGGCAGATCGAGCCGCGCAGGGTCGACAAGAGGGTGATGGCGAGCTTGGCGACGCGCTCGCGCTCCTCCGGCGCGCGGATGAAGCGGCTGACATGGCGGTTGACGTCGTGGTTGGAAAAGGCCCAGCAGACCCAGCCGTCCGTCACCGCGCGCTGGAAGCTCTGCACGCATTTGCGCACATGGTCTGCGGTGAAATCCGGCCCGAGGAGATCGAACGTGTAGCACATGTGCAGCTTGTCGCCGCCACTCGTATAGTCGGCAACGGTCTTCAGCGAGCGGGCGCCGTCGCCCACCTCGCCCACCGTGGCGCGCCCCTCGTATTCGTCGAGCAGATCCCGGAATCGCTTGAGGAACGCGACGTTCTCCGGCTGCGTCTTGTCGTAGCGATGGGTCTGCATGCCGTAGGGGTTGACGTCGGGCGCATCGAGGCCGGGCGCATCGGGATCGGGCTCGTGGGGCGGGTTGTCGCGCAGCTTCCTGTCGTGGAAGTAGAAGTTCACCGTGTCGAGACGGAAGCCGTCCACGCCGCGGTCGAGCCAGAAGCGCACGGTCTTCAGGAGCGCGTCCTGCACATGCGGATTGTGGAAATTGAGATCGGGCTGCGAGATCAGGAAGTTGTGCATGTAATATTGCTTGCGCACGCCGTCCCATTCCCAGCCCGGGCCGCCGAAGATCGACAGCCAGTTGTTGGGCGCCGTGCCGTCCGGCTTGGGATCGGCCCAGACATACCAGTCCGCCTTGGGATTGCTCCGGCTCGACCGGCTCTCGACGAACCAGGGGTGCTGGTCGGAGGTATGCGAGATGACCTGGTCGATGATGACCTTGAGACCGAGGCGGTGGGCCTCCGCCAGCATGGCGTCAAAATCGGCCAGCGTGCCGAACATCGGGTCGACGTCGCAATAGTCGGAGACGTCATAGCCCATGTCGGCCATCGGCGACTTGAAGAAGGGCGAGAGCCAGATGGCATCGACGCCGAGCGAGGCGATGTGCCCGAGCCGCTTCGTGATGCCCCGCAGATCCCCCATGCCGTCGCCGGTCGTGTCCTGGAACGAGCGGGGATAGACCTGGTAGATCACCGCCCCGCGCCACCAGTCGTCAGCCTTCTTGCGGGGCTTCGCCATGCCTCTTCGCTCCGGTTTGCAGTTGCCTTGGCAAGATGTAACGCGCGCCCTGCCGGGCGTAAACGGCAGGCACCCCGATTTTTCAAAGGTTGACGCGGGCCGGGTCGATCGGGATGATGCCGGCCCATTCCAGAGAGAAGGTTGACCCCATGACCGATGCCGTCACCCTTTCCCCGCAGGATGCGCGCGACCTCGCCCGAACGGCACTGGTGCGCGTCGGCATGACGGAGGCCGCAGCGGCGGCCCTCGCCGTGGCGACCGTGGAGGCGGAACTGGCGGGAAAGCCGGCCGTCGGCTTCAGCCACCTGACGGATTATCTCAGAAGCCTGGTGGACGGCAGGATCGAAGGCAAGGCCGAGCCGCTCATCACCTCGCCCGTGCCGGCCATCCTGAAATGCGACGCGATGGGCGGCGTGGCGCAGCACGGCTTCGAGGTTGCGCGGGAAGAGCTTGCGTCAAAGGCGAGAACCTTCGGCATCGCCGTCTTCACCGTCTGCAACAGCTACACGACCGGGGAACTGGGCTGGTATGCGGCAAGCCTCGCGAGCGAAGGCCTCGTCGCCGTCGTCGCGACCAACAGCCCGGCCGTGCTGGCCGGGGCCGGCAGCCGCCATCCGGTCTACGGCACCAATCCCCTCGCCTTCGCCGCGCCGCTCGAAGACGGCGGGCTCCTGCTGATCGACCAGTCGTCGAGCGCGACCGCGCTGGTCAACATCCGCGCCGCCGCCGCACGCGGCGAGCCCATCCCCGACACCTGGGCGGTCGACCAGGACGGGCAGCCGACGACCGATCCCTTCGCCGCCATGCAGGGCGCGCTGACCGCCTTCGGCGGCAGCCGCGGCGCCAACATCGCCCTGATGGTCGAGGTGCTGGCCGCCGGCCTCACCGGCGGCAACTGGTCGCTCGACGCCGCCGATTTCCAGGCCGGCGACACCTCACCGGGTGTCGGGCTGTTCGTCCTGGCGCTCTCGCCGCACCTCTTCGCCGACAATTTCCCAGCCCGAATGGCGCTGCAGGCGGACAGGCTGTCGGCGGACTACGGCGTGCATGTGCCCGGCCTCGACCGGGTGAGACGACGGCGCGAGGCGGAAAGCGCAGGCATCCGCTTGCCCCGCCAACTCTTTGACAGTATTTCCTCTTTCCGGCGGAACTAGCCGGGAGGACCTTGGAACATGACGGCACGATTGCTCACGATCGGCGAATGCATGGTGGAACTGATGCAGGCTGAGGGCGGCCTCATGCGCAAGAGTTTCGCCGGCGACAGCTTCAACACCGCCTATTATGCCCGCCAGTACCTGCCGGCCGACTGGGACGTCGATTATTTCTCGGCCGTCGGCACCGACACGATCTCGGACGAGATGCTCGCCTTCATGGCCGGCCACGGCGTCGGCACAGGACATGTCGCGCGCATCGAGGGCCGCTCGCCCGGCCTCTACATGATCCACCTGAAGGATGGCGAGCGCAGCTTCTCCTACTGGCGCTCCGCCTCCGCCGCAAAACTCCTGGCGCGCGACGGCGACCGGCTGCGCGCGGCCATGGACGCCTCCGATATCGTGGTCTTCTCCGGCATCACGCTGGCGATCCTGCCGGCAGAGGATGTCGAGACGCTGCTCGCCGAATTGCGCCGTGCGAAGGCCGCAGGAAAACGCGTCGTCTTCGACCCGAACATCCGCCCGCGCCTGTGGGACGATGCCGAGCGCATGCGCGCGACGATCACCGCGGGCGCGCGGGCTGCGACCCTGGTCATGCCGAGCCTCGACGACGAGACGACGCATTTCGGCGATGCCGGGATCGAGGAGACCATCGCCCGCTATCGCGCGCTCGGCGTCGACGGGCTCGTCGTGAAGGACGGTGCCGAGGGCGCGACCCTCGTCTTCGGCGACGAACGCAGCCATGTGCCGTCCGCGAAGGTGGAGAAGATCGTCGATACGACCAGCGCCGGCGACAGCTTCAACGGCGCCTTCCTCGCCCGCCTTGCGACGGGGGCAAGCCCCGCGGCGGCGGCGCGCTTTGCCGCGGATGTCGCGGCCGCGGTCATCCAGCATCACGGTGCGCTGGTGGCGAAGGACAAGCTGCCGGAGGGTTGAGGGCGGTCGCGCCTTCCTACGGGCAAAGGTTCCTCCGGCCCCTCATCCGGCCTGCCGGCCCCCTTCTCCCCGCAAGCGGGGCGAAGGGAATATGCCGAGCCGGTTTGCCCAACCAATGCCCGCAAGCGTGGCAAGCCCCCTCTCCCCGCTTGCGGGGAGAGGGTTAGGGTGAGGGGTAAAGGGGCGCTCAGCGCTTCTTCTTCGCCTTGCCCGCGAACGGGTTGTCCGAGGCGCGGAAGTGGATGCGGATCGGCACGCCCGGCAGGTTGAAGTCGTTGCGCAGGCCGTTGGTCAGGTAGCGGATGTAGGATTCCGGCAGCGCGTCGGGGCGCGTGCAGGAGATCATGAAGCCCGGCGGGCGGGCCTTCACCTGCGTCATGTATTTCAGCTTCAGGCGGCGGCCGGAAACGGCCGGCGGCGGATGCTGGGTCTGCTGCGCATCCAGCCAGCGGTTGAGCTTGGCGGTGGAGATGCGGCGGTTCCAGGTGCGGTCCGTGTCGATGACGGCCTGCATCAGCTTGTCGAGGCCGCGGCCCGTCTGGCCGGAGACCGGCACGGCACGGATGCCGCGCGCCTGCGGCAGCAGCCGGTCGGTCTTTTCGCGCAGTTCCGCCAGCACCGCCTGCGGGTCGTCGATCAGGTCCCACTTGTTGAAGGCGAGCACGGCGGCGCGGCCCTCGCGCAGCACGAGGTCGACGATCTGGAGGTCCTGCTTCTCAAAGGGGATGGTCGAATCGAAAACGATGACGACCGTCTCGGCAAAGCGGATGGCGCGCAGACCGTCGGCGACGGAAAGCTTTTCCAGCTTCTCCTGCACCTTCGCCTTGCGCCGCATGCCGGCCGTGTCGAACATTTTTATCGTGCGACCCTTCCAATCCCATTCGACGGAGATCGAATCGCGCGTGATGCCGGCCTCCGGGCCGGTCAGTAGCCGGTCCTCGCCGAGGAAACGGTTGATCAGCGTGGACTTGCCGGCATTCGGGCGGCCGACGATGGCGACGCGCAGCGGCTTCGTCTCGTCGTATTCCGGCTCGTAGTCGTCATCCTGCTCGATGCCCTCGGCGGCCGCTTCGGCACGCAGATCGACGTCGGTGACGGCCTCGTCCTCCTCCGGGAAGGCCCGCTCCTCGCCGATCGCCGCGACGATGGCGTCGCGCAGGTCCAGCATGCCCTGGCCGTGCTCGGCGGAGATCGCCGTCGGCTCGCCGAGGCCGAGCGTGAAGCTGTCGTAGAAGCCGCCGTCGGAGCCGCGGGCCTCCGACTTGTTGGCAACCAGCACCACGGGCTTGCCCCTGCGGCGCAGCATGTCGGCAAGCGCCTGGTCGACCGGCGTCAGGCCCATCTTGGCATCGACGACGAAGAGCGAGAGGTCCGCCTCGTCGATCGCCGCTTCCGTCTGGGCGCGCATGCGGCCCTGCAGCGTATCGGGCGCAGCCTCCTCGAGGCCGGCCGTGTCGATGATGCGGAACTTCAGGTCGACGAGCCGCGCATCGCCGGGGCGGCGGTCGCGGGTGACGCCCGGCGTGTCGTCGACAAGCGCGAGCTTCTTGCCCACGAGCCTGTTGAACAGGGTGGACTTGCCGACATTGGGGCGTCCGACAATGGCGACGGTGAAGCTCATGGATGTGTTCCGTTTCGGTGGCCGGCTAAAGCAATTCCGGTAAAAGGGCGAAGCGGTCTTTCATCCGGAACTGCGTCAGAAAAAGATACGGGATCAGGAGGACAGCTTGCCGCTTGCGGCGATCAGGTCAAGCAGCATCTGCGCCCGGTTGGAGACGTTGCGCGGGCTCTCGGTGTCGGCAAGGATCGCATCGAACCATTCCTTGGCGCGCGCATAGTCCTCGTGCTTGTAGGCGGAGAGGCCGAGAACCTCGCGCGCGGAGTGGCGCAACGCACTCTGGGGCGTCGCAAGCTGCTCGGCCTCGGCGGAAACCTGCTCGTAGGTGCCGGTATCGACGAGGAGATAAGCGGCACGCAGGCGCGCCGCATCGCGCAGCGCCTGCGGCACGGCGCCGTCCTTGGCGATCGCGGTGAAGGCATTGACGGCACCCTGCGCGTCCGTCGTCGCCAAAAGCGAGGCGGAGCGCATGCGCGCCAGCACCGGATAGGAGCCGAAGCCGTCCTTCTCCAGCGCGGCGAGGGCGGCGAGCGCCTCCTCGTTCTTGCCCTCGCGGGCGAGCGTCAGCGCGGCCAGGAAACTGTCGCCGGCGGCCGAAGCCTCGCTGTCGCGCCAGTAGTCGTAGCTCACCTTGCCGATCGTGCCGAGGACGACCAGGACGGCAGCGCCGATGAGGACGCGGCCGAAACGCTTCCAGACCAGGCGCATCTGATCGGAGCGCAGTTCCTCGTTCACCTCGCGGATAAAGCTGTCGTCCTGATGTACCATTTCGCGCCCGAACTAACGTTTGAAGTTAGCGCCTTCTACCCCATTTTGGCGGCGTTGTAAGGGGGCAGGCACGAAAAGCCGGGGATCGGGCGATGATCACGGCAGCGGCGGAATACCGATCACCCATTCGTGAAGCTTGAAGACGATCGCCGCATAGAGCGCGAGGCCGGCGACAAGGGCGATCAGGTCGTATTTCGCCGACATGAAGACCGGCAGCTTCGTCTCGCCGGCAGCGATGCGCTTCTTCAGCGTGATGCGCAGGATGACCGCCCAGGCGAGGATCGTCACGAAAAGCAGCACGGAATAGCTCTCGCCGTTCGCCAGGAGATGGGCCAGCGCCCAGATCTTGATGGCGACGAGCAGCGGGAACTTCAGCTTCGTGCGGATGTGCCCGGCCGGCAGGAAGCCGGCGACAAGACAGATCGAGGCGATCAGCATCAGCGTCAGCGCGATATGCGACAGGAAGGTCGGCGGGAAATAGAGCATCTCGCCGCCGTTCTCGCGCGCATCGACGAAGCCGTAGGCGATGAGCACGAGGCTGAGCAGCGAGACGACGCCATGCAGCGCCATCCAGCCCGGCTTGCCGATGGCGGCGATGCCGGCATTGCGAAGACCCGGCGCAAAGGGACGCAGGAGATGCGTGACGATGAAGAGAACGAGACCGGCGATGAGCAACGTCATGAAATGCCCCTTGAAGAAAGGACGGCCCGCGGCCGTTTCCTCTGGAATAGCCCTCGCGCGGCGACAATTCCAGCCCGATCAAAGGATTGCCGCATTCGCGAACCATGAAAACCCCTTTGCAAATTGTCGCGGGTAGCCATGTCGTCTCCAGTCTCGTCCCGAATTGTCCTCCTTCCCCTCGCCGCCGCGCTTGCCGCCGGGCCGGCCCTTGCCAAGGACGACGCGAGCGAGACCGCACGGCGCAGGCAGCTCGTCATCGTCTCCTTCGACGGGGCGCACGACAACCTCCTGTGGGAGAAGAGCCGCGCCATGGCGAAGCGTACCGGCGCGCATTTCACCTATTTCCTCTCCTGCACCTTCCTCTTCCCGAAGGACGCGCGCGCAACCTATCAGGCGCCGCACGAAAAGCGCGGCCGCTCCAATGTCGGCTTCTCCCAGGACCGGGAGGAGACGATGCTGCGGCTCGGCGAGATCTGGCTGGCGAAGCTGGAGGGCCACGATATCGGCAGCCATGCCTGCGGCCATTTCGACGGCGGCAAGTGGAGCGCGGAGGACTGGAAGAGCGAGTTCACCTTCTTCCACGAGGCGCTGAAGAACGCCTGGCAGAATGCCGGCGTCGGCGAGCGGGAACCGGCGGACTGGCAGCGCTTCGTCCGTGAGGACATCAAGGGGTTCCGCGCGCCCTATCTTTCGGCGGGAAGCGGGCTGGTCAAGGCGCTTGAGGCGCACGGCTTCACCTATGATGCCAGCCTCGTCTCGAAGGGTCCGGCCATGCCGGTCGCCAGCGGCAAGATCGCCCGCTTCGCCCTGCCCCTCGTGCCGGAAGGCGCCGCCGGGCGACCCGTCATCGCCATGGACTACAATCTCTATGTCCGCCATTCCAAGGGCAAGGAAGCGCCGGAAAAGAGCGACGCCTTCGAGGAAAGCACGCTTTCCGCCTATCGCGACGCCTTCACGAAGCAATATGACGGCGAGCGCATCCCCCTCCAGCTCGGCTTTCATTTCGTGGAGATGAACGCGGGCGCCTACTGGCGCGCGCTCGACCGGTTCCTGACGGAAACCTGCGGCAAGGACGACGTCGCCTGCGTCAGCTATGCCGAGGCGATGGACATTCTCGCGAAAGAGAAGAAGGCGGCCGGAGCCGCCCTCTGATCACCGGTCTTATTTCGCCAGTTCCTCGTTGCCGCCGGCCGCGATGAACTGCTGGTCGATGCTCGGCAGTTCCTGCCCGTCGATCGCCGCCTCGAAGGCCTTGAGGCGCTTGTGGATCGACTGCAACTCGATGATCGTCGACCACGAATTCACCAGGTACTGGAACGAGCTGGACACCTGGCCGAACGCCGTCAGGATCTGCTGCAGGATGCCGTAGGTGATCTTGCCGCCGACGATGGTCGGCACGAGGATGAAATAGACGAAGAGATTGTCCGCCTGCAGGTAGAACATGCGGGCGACGTTGAAATAGAGATAGTGGAAATAGAGCCGGAAATAGTTCGTCCGGACATTGTCGAACAGCTCGCGCACCGTCGGGGGCTGCGCCTTGGTCTCGTCGTCCTCGCCATAGACCAGCTCCTTGCGGTAGGCGGCCTCGACGCGCTGGTTGCGGAATTCCAGCCCCGGCAGCTTGATGCCCACGAAGGCGAGCAGGAAGGTGCCGAACGCCGACCAGAGGATCGCCGCCCAGAACAGCGCATGCGGCACCTCGCCGATGACCGGCAGCGGGCCGATATGCACGGAGAGGGCGAAGAGCACCGGCAGGAACGCGATCAGCGTCATGACCGCATCGATCAGGCTGACGCCGAGGCCCTCGGTGATCGTCGCAAAGCGCATCGTGTCTTCCTGCACGCGCTGCGAGGCGCCTTCGATATGGCGCACACGCGTCCAGAGCGACATGTAGTAGTTGTTCATCGCGGTGCGCCAGCGGAAGACGTAGTGGCTGACGAAGAAGCGCGTGATGACGTAGACGAAGACGCTGATGAACGCGATCTGGCAGAAGATCAGCATCAGGTCGAAGAAACTCTGCGTGGTCACGCCGCCCGTGCCCTGAAGGGCGTTCTGCAGGGTATCACCGAAGGGCCGGCGCCAGTTGTTGATGGCGAGCGAGACCTGAACGCTGAAATAGGTCGAGAAGATGATGAAGGCAGAGCCCCAGATCGACCACTTGGTCCAGGGATGGTCCTTCGCGCGGATCTGCCAGAACAGGCCGAAGAGCCCGACGCAGATCAGGAAGTAGAGGTAGAACCAGATATTGTCCGGCGTCACGAAATAACCGAGGCCGACCGGCGGCTCGGCGCCGGCCGGCAGAGGCGGAAGTCCGAACACCGCGCCGAAATCGGCACCGACCGTGTACCAGACCGCGATCGAAAGCAGCGTCCAGACGACAAGGGAGGAAAAGAACAGCCTGGGCTGCGGGAAGAAGGCGTGGAACAAGGTGCGAAACTCTCGTTTGCATGGGGCGGCAGCGCCGCCGGTTCGCGCAGAACCTAGAGGAGTTTGCGCATCGCAACAATCGTCGAGCGCCCGGATTACCGAGATTTAATGGAAAGCGTCCCGCCGAGAACGGCGATGCCGGCGGCCAGGAACAGGATGCCGGCGGCCGCAAGGCTGGGCAGGACGTAGCTTCCCGTGCGCGCGGCCAGGAACCCCGCCCCGAGCGGCCCGAGGATCTGCCCGACGCCGAAGGCGGCCGTCATCAGCGCCAGGACCTGGCGCGGGCTCCGGCTGGCGAGAACCCGCCCGAGCTGAAGGCCGTAGGCGGTGATCACCATGAAGGTGAGCCCGAGCAGCGCCCCGCCGATGAGCGCCGACCAGGGAGACGGCAGCGTCACCGTGGCCGCGACGCCCGCCGTCTCCACGAGGATCGCCAGCACATAGGCCATCGCCACGCCGCACCGTCGCTCCACGCGCTTCCAGGCGAAGAGCGAGAGCGCGGCGGCAATCCCCGTCACGAGCCAGGTGAGACATTCGAGCAGCGGGCTTTGCACCCCTTCGCGCGCGATGGCGACGATGAATGTGGCCGTCACGACATAGCCGATGCCGAAGAGACCGTAGCTTGCCGTCAGGGCGACCAGCGGCCGCGTCCAGACGATCGCCGGCTCGCGCAGCGCGGAGGCGCCACCTTCCTGACGCGGCAGGAGAACCAGGACGGCGGCAAGGCCCGCGGCGCCGAGCGCCGCGCCGGCAAGCCAGTCGACCCGCCAGGCGGAAATGCCCGGAAGCGGGGCCAGCGACAGGAGATAGACGAGCAGGGCGGAGACCGCGATGCCGCTGCCGACACCGGAGAAATGCACCATCTGCACGCCCGGATCCCGGTGCCTGAGGCCAATATTGAGCACGATGCCGGAGGTGAAGATCATGGCGAAGGCGCTGGCGAGGCCGGCAAGGAAGCGCACGACGGAGAGCGCCGCGACGCCGGAGATGAGCCCCATGGCAAAGAGCAGCAGCACGGTGGACACCAGCGCGCCGAGCGCGAGGCGCCGTTCCAGCCCGGCCGCCCAGCCATAGGCCGCCAGCACCGCGCCGAGGAGGTAGCCCGCGAAATTCGCCGCCGCGATGATGCCGGCATCGGCGGCATTCAGCCCGAGGCCGGCCATCATGCCGGGCAGCACGGGCGTGTAGAAGAAGCGGCCGAGCCCCATGGCGACGGCCATGGCGAGCGCGCCGGCGAGTGCCGCCCGGACGGGCTCGTGCGACTGAGCGGGTGTGCGATGCATCATGCCGCGACCATCGCACTGCAACATGGGCGCGGCAAACGACATTTATTGATCGCCCGATCAGCGGCGTTGAAGCGTCAGCCCGGCAGCGTCACCACCAGCGGCCCGTTGCGCGTGGCGACGACCGTGTGTTCGAACTGCACCGTCGGCGCGCGCGGCTCGCTGTAGAGCGTCCACTCGTCCTTGTCGCCGCCCTCCGCCCAGTTGGCGCCGAGCGAGAGGAAGGGCTCGACGGTGAAGACGAGGCCTTCCGTCATGCGGCGCTTTTCCTGCGGATCCGGCCAGGTGGCGATTTCCGTCGGCTCCTCGTGCAGCGAGCGGCCGACGCCGTGGCTGGCGAGGTTGGCGATCAGCGTGTAGCGGTTCTTGCGGGCAAATTCACCGATGGCGTTGCCCACTTCGGCAAGCGGCTTACCGGCCTTCACCGATTTCAGCCCGACCCAGAGCGCGCGCTTGCCGTCGCGGCAGAGGCGCTCGACGGCCGGCGTCGAGCGCCCGACCGTGAAGGAGGCGCCGGTATCGGCGAAATAGCCGTCGCGTTCGGCCGACACGTCGATGTTGACAAGGTCGCCCTCACCGATCACCCGGTCGCCCGGAATGCCGTGCGCGACTTCTTCGTTGACACTGATGCAGGTCGCACCCGGAAAGGCGTAGCAGCTTTCGGGCGCCGAGCGCGCGCCCGCCGCCTCCAGCATGCGCCGGCCGATCAGGTCGAGTTCGGCCGTCGTCATGCCCGGCCGGATGGCGGTCGACATATGCTGCAGCACATTGGCGCAAATCCGGCCGATGGCCTTCAGGCCGTTGAGGTCTTCATCGTTTTCCAGGGTCATCGCATCTCGCTTTCGCGGGCCTCTTAGCATGCCTGCGCGCCGCTGTCAGGCGGAAGCGGCCTCGCCATCCTTCACATCGTCCGCCAGCATCTCGCGCACCAGCGGGGCGACCTTCGTGCCGTAGAGTTCAATGCCGCGCAGCACCGCCTCGTGCGGCATCGGGCCGATCGCCATCTGCAGCAGGAACCGGTCGTTGCGGAAGATCCGGTGATGGGCGACGATCTTCCGCGCCACCGTTTCGGGATCGCCGAGGAAGAGATGGCCGGTCGGCCCGGTCGACTGGTCGAACTGCGTCCGGCTCGTCGGCCCCCAGCCGCGCTCGCGGCCGATGCGGTTCATCACCTCGGCCTGCGGGGCGTAGAAGGTATCGGCCGCAGCCGCGGCGGTATCGGCGATGAAGCCGTGCACGTTGATGCTGGTCTTCAACCTGCCGGCATCCTGGCCCGCGCGGCGCGCGGCCTCGCGGTAGAGATCGAAGAGCGGCGCATAGCGCGATGGCGTGCCGCCGATGATGGCAAGCGCCAGCGGCAAACCGTAAGCCCCCGCCCGCGCCACCGATTGCGGGGTGCCACCGACGGCGATCCAGATCGGCAGGCGGCCATGCGCCGGGCGCGGATAGACGCCAAGCCCCGGCAGCGGCGGGCGCATCGTGCCGTTCCACGACACGGTTTCGCTCTCGTTGAGCGCCAGAAGCAGGTCCAGCTTCTCCTCGAAGAGCCGGTCGTAGTCATCGAGCGCATAGCCGAAGAGCGGGAAGGATTCGATGAACGAGCCGCGCCCGGCCATGATCTCCGCCCGCCCGCCGGAAAGAAGGTCGACCGTCGAGAACTGCTGGAAGACGCGCACCGGATCGTCCGAGGAGAGCACCGTCACCGCGCTCGTCAGCCGGATGGTTTTCGTGCGCGCCGCGGCGGCGGCCAGCACGACGGCGGGCGCCGAGGCGGCATAGTCCGCCCGGTGATGCTCGCCGAGCCCGAAGACGTCGAGCCCGACCCGATCGGCAAGCTCGATCTCCTCCAGGAGGTCCTTCAGCCGCCGCTCCCCTTCCCGCCCCTTGTCGGCGGCATTGGGATCGACGTCGGCGAATGTGTAGAGGCCAAGTTCCATGGGATGTTCCAGGCAAGAGGGATTTGCCCGGAGATATGGCCGGCGCGGGCGGGTTGAAAGGGCCATGCGGGAAACAGTGTGTTCACCCGGCGAGCCAAGGGTTCAGCAGGCGGATGTCCATCTCCGCGAAATCCGCGACATTGCGCGTGACGAGAACCATGTTGTGAACATGAGCCGTCGCGCCGATCAAGCCATCCCGCTCCGGCCGCCGATCGGGAACCGACAGCTCCGCGCAGCGTAGCGCCACGGCAAGATCGACCGGAAGGACACGCCCGGCGAAGAACGGCAGCACCACCTCGTCCAGCCAGCGGCGGAGAGCCAGTCCTTGCCGCTTGTCCCGGCGCTCCATCTGGCGCACGCCGATCTCCAGTTCAAGCATCGACATTGCCGAGATATGGCAGAGCGGCGGCGGCACCGATTGCGACCAGCGCAAGACATGGGCGTCGACGCGGCCGGACGAGGTTTTCCGCAGTTCGGACACGATATTCGTGTCGAGCAGGTACATCAGCCAAGATCCGCCGGTTTCACACCGATATCGGAAAGCTTCGGTGGTTCGAACTCCACGTCCTCGCCAGACGGCATGGCCAACAGGTCGGCAAGCGTCTTCTCGCCGCTGACCAACCGCCTGTAATCTTCCATGGAAAGCAGGACATGGCCCGGCCGGCCACGATCCGTGATGAAGACGGGGCCATTTTCAGCGGCCTTCTTGGCCTTGCCCGTATCCTGATTGAATTCGCGGCTGGACATGACTGCCATGGCGTCCTCCATTTGTAGAAACATTACTACATATGGAGGACAATGCAAAGCGCCTCCCTCAGAGCCGCGCGGCCACCGCCTCGAGCTGTGTCGCCACCTGGCCCCAGCCTTCGTGGAAACCCATCTTCTCGTGCATCTCGCAGTCCTCGACGGTCCAGTGACGGGCGATGGCGGTGTAGCGGGTTCTGCCGCCGCCGAGGTCGTCGAAGAGGATCTCGGCGCTGAAGAAGGCCTTTTCGGTGGGTTTCCAGTCGGGGCCGAAGGCATCCGTCGTGATGATGCGCTTGTCCTTCTCCACCTTCAGGAAGATGCCGGTGCTGTCCATATGGAAGCCGTCCGGGCCGGTCATGACGGTGCGGAACTTGCCGCCGTCGCGCGGCTCGATCTCGATGACCGGCGTCTCGTAGGGTTTCGGCGCGAACCATTCCTTCATCAGCTCCGGCGTCGTCCAGGCCTTGAAGAGCTGGGCGGGCGTGGCGTTCAGCACGCGCGTCAGCACCAGTTCGCGGTTGCTCGCGGGCTTGATCTCGGCATCGGTCATGTCTGTCTCCTCGTTGGATATGTTCTGTGGTTCGTCTCAAGGACGTGCGGCAAACGCCCAGTCCGACATCCAAACCCGGTTATTTTTCGGCCGAGGCCCGATCGCGCTGCAGGCTGTCGAGATGCTGGCGGATATGGGCGGCCTCGGCCGAGGTGGTGGCCAGCGCGATGGCGCGGTCGAAGGCCTCGTGCGCCTCACCATGACGGCCGAGTTGCTTGAGCAGGCCGCCGCGCAGGCCGTGGAAATAGAAATAGCCGTTCAGTTTGTCGGCAAGCGGCTCGATCAGCGCCAGCGCCGCCTCCGGCCCCTGCCGCTTGGAAACGGCGACGGCCCGGTTGAGCCGCACCACCGGCGAGGGCTGCAGGCGCTCCAGCGTCTGGTAGAGCAGGTCGATCTCCAGCCAGTCCGTATCGGCCGCCGTTTTCGCGCGGGCGTGCAGCGCGGCGATCGCCGCCTGGACCTGGAAGGCACCAGGCGCACGGTGACGGATCGCCTTGTCGATCAGCACCAGCGCCTCGTCGATCAGGCTGCGGTTCCAAAGAGAACGGTCCTGGTCCTCCAGCAGCACGATCTGCCCGTCGCCGTCGAAGCGGGCCGCAAGCCGCGCGTGCTGGAGCAGGAGAAGCGCCGTCAGGCCCATGATCTCCGGCTCGGCGGGAAAAAGCTTCAGGAGCAGCCGCGCCAGCCGGATCGCCTCCGCGCAGAAGGGCGTATCCGCCTTATCCGGCGCGCCCGCCGAATAGCCCTCGTTGAAGACGAGATAGATCATCGCCGCGACGAGGCCGAGCCGTTCGGTCCGCGCCACCGCATCCGGCGTCTCGAAGGGAATGCCGGCGGCCCCCACCTTCGCCTTGGCGCGGGTGATGCGCTGCTCCATCGCCGCCTCCGAGACGAGGAAAGCGCGGGCGATCTGCCGGACCGACAGGCCCGAGACGACGCGCAGCGCCAGCGCGATCTGCTGGGTCGCCGGCAGGTCCTTGTGGCAGCAGACGAAGAGCAGGCGCAGGATGTCGTCGCGGTAATGCGCGCCGTCCAGCCGGTCGGCGAGATCGCTTTCCGTATCCTCGAGGTCGGACAGCACCTCCTCGGGCGGCAGCGGCTGGTGCCTGGCGCGTTTCCTCACCTGATCGATGCCGCTGTTGCGGCCGACGAAGATGAGCCAGGCTGCCGGATCGCGCGGCGGGCCCTTGTCGGGCCAGGTCCTCAGCGCGCGCAGGCACGCCTCCTGATAGGCCTCCTGCGCCATATCGAGATCGCGGAAATAGCGCAGCAGCGCCCCCATGGCCTGTGGCCGCGCCGAGGTCAGCGCCAGATCGATCCAGGCAAGCTCCGTCATGGGATGGGCACCCCCGGATTGAAATACTGCAGCGGCCGGACTTCATAGGTGCCGTTCGCCGGATTGACGGCCGAAAGCTCGCGGGCGAAGGTGATCGCCTCCTCCAGCGTCTCCACGTCGAGCACGAAGAAGCCGAGGAACTGTTCCTTGGTCTCGGCAAAGGGGCCGTCCATGACGATATCGTCCGTCGCGCCCTTGCGCACGGTGACGGCGGCCGTCGTCGGCATCAGCCGCGCGACGGGACCGAGCTTGCCGGCCTCGGCGTAACGCTGGTTGACCGCCCCGAGGTCGGCCATGACCTTCGCGTCGAGCTCCTTCGACCAGGCGTTGACTTCACTTTCGGCGTCGTAGCAGAGAACGGCATACAGCATGGGGAACTCCCGTTGGTTGGAAGACGTAGGAGTAACGTCTCGACCGACAGGGTGCACCGGAATATTTTTGATAGTGGAGACGTGTGGCCCCCGCCCCTCGTCTCGCTGCCGCGACCGTCACCCCGCAAGCGGGGAGAAGGGATATGCCGCACCGGCTTCCCCAGCCAATAATCGCCGTGGGGCAGGTTCCCTCTCCCCGCTTGCGGGGAGAGGGCTTAGGGTGAGGGGCCGCACCGGAACGCGGCGGTCCCCAAAGCAGGTCTTACCTCTACCCCGCGCTCAGCGTCCGCCGCACCGCGTCCTTCCAGCCCCTGATCTTCACCGCGCGGGTCTTCTCGTCCATTTTCGGCTCGAAGCGCGTATCCCGCGCCCAGGACTTGGCGAACCCCTTGCGGTCCGGCCACACGCCGGCGCGCTGGCCGGCGAGCCATGCGGCGCCGAGCGCGGTGGTCTCCAGGATGGTCGGGCGATCGACGGGGGCGTCGAGGATGTCGGCAAGGCGCTGCATGGTCCAGTCGGAGGCGACCATGCCGCCGTCGACGCGCAGCACCGTCTCCTTGCCGTTCGCCTTCCAGTCCTTGTGCATGGCGTCGAGCAGGTCGCGCGTCTGGTAGCAGACGGCCTCCAGCGCGGCGCGGGCGAATTCCGCCGGCCCCGTGTTGCGCGTCATGCCGTAGACGGCGGCGCGGGCATCCGGGTCCCAGTGCGGCGCGCCGAGGCCGGTGAAGGCGGGCACGAGATAGACGTTCTGCGTCGGGTCGGCCTTGGCGGCAAGGTCGCCGGCGTCGGGCGCCGCCTTGATGACCTTCAGCCCGTCGCGCAGCCATTGCACGGCCGCCCCGGCGATGAAGATCGAGCCTTCCAGCGCGTAAGTCGTCTCGCCGTCGAGCCTGTAGGCGATTGTGGTGAGCAGCCGGTTCTTCGAGCGCACCATGTCCGGACCGGTGTTGAGCAGCGCGAAGCAGCCGGTGCCGTAGGTGGATTTCATCATGCCGGGCGCAAAGCAGGCCTGGCCGATGGTCGCCGCCTGCTGGTCGCCGGCAACGCCGAGGATCGGGATTTCCGCGCCGAAAAGGGTCTTTTCCGTCACGCCGAAATCGGCGGCGCAGTCCAGCACCCCGGGCAGCATCGCCTTCGGCACGCGCAGGATGTCGAGCAACTCGTCATCCCAGGCATTCGTGCCGATATTGTACATCAGCGTGCGGCTGGCATTGGTGGCGTCTGTGACATGGGACCTGCCGCCCGTCAGCCGCCAGATCAGGAACGTGTCGATCGTGCCGAAGCAGAGGTCGCCTTTGGCGCCGCGCGCCCGCGCGCCCTTCACGTTGGAGAGCATCCAGGAGAGCTTGGTGCCGGAAAAATAGGGATCGAGCAGCAGGCCGGTCTTTTTGGTAAAGGTCTTTTCCAGATCCTGCTTCTTCAGCTTGTCGCAATAGGAGGCGGTGCGGCGGTCCTGCCAGACGATGGCATTGTGGATCGGCTTGCCGCTCTCGCGCTCCCAGACGACGACCGTCTCGCGCTGGTTGGTGATGCCGATGGCGGAAATGTCGGAGGCGGCAAGGCCCGCTTTCTTCAGCGCGGCCTTGACGGACCAGACGACGCTGTCCCAGATCTCCTCCGGATCGTGCTCGACCCAGCCGGATTGCGGGAAATGCTGGGTGAATTCCTTCTGGCCGGAACCGACGACCTTTTGGCTACCGTCGAAGACGATCGCCCGGCTCGATGTCGTGCCCTGATCGATCGCGAGAACATATCCGCTCATCATTTCCTCCCAGCTGCCGGCCGCTCCCTGGCCCTTCGGAATCTTCAATACGATACAAAAACGAATGTCAAAGGAAAACAAAACGCACATCGCGTCGTGCTTCCAGCGGGACTGTACCGCGCGCAAAACGCAATTGTCATCGCGCGAGTTTTGGGCGTAGGCTACCGCAACGCAGCATGATCGGGAGACAGCAAGCATGAAAAGCGTCGTCGTAACGGGCTCTACCAGCGGCATCGGCCTTGCCATCGCCACCGCCTTCGCCGAAAGCGGCGCCAATGTCGTCATCAACGGCTTCGGCGCGGCGGACGAAATCGAGGCGATCCGCGCCAGGCTCGACGGGCTCGGCAAGGGCCGCGTGCTCTATCATCCCGCCGACATGACCAAGCCGCACGAGATTTCCGACCTCATCGAGACGGCGGTGGAGGAATTCGACGGCGTCGATGTGCTCGTCAACAATGCCGGTATCCAGCATGTCGAGAAGATCGAGGACTTCCCGGTGGAAAAGTGGGACCAGATCATCGCGATCAACCTCTCCAGCTCCTTCCACACGATCCGCGCCGCCATTCCGCACATGAAGCGCAAGGGCTGGGGCCGCGTCATCAACGTCGCCTCGGCGCACGGCCTCGTCGCCTCCCCGTTCAAATCCGCCTATGTGGCGGCCAAGCACGGCATCATGGGCCTGACGAAGACCGTCGCGCTGGAAGTCGCCGAGAACGGCATCACCGCCAATGCCATCTGCCCTGGCTACGTGCTGACGCCGCTCGTCGAGAAGCAGATCCCCGACACGGCCAAGGCCCGCGGCATCAGCGAGGCCCAGGTGAAGTCCGACGTCATGCTGAAATTCCAGCCGACCAAGGAATTCGTCGCGGTCGACGAGGTCGCGGCCATCGCGCTTTTCCTCGCCTCCGATGCGGCCAAATCGATCAACGGCACCCATATATCGGTGGATGGCGGCTGGACCGCCCAATAAACGCACGCGCGGGCATCATGCCGCGCCCCAGGCCCGCATCCACGCCCAAGGCGCGCGCCGGCCATCGGACGGCCGGGGGCCGCCAAAGAAGGATGATATGAACTTTCTGCAGGACAGTCAGGAGGGCTTTCTCGCCCGCGAACACCGCGTCGTCATCGTCGAGGTCACCGCCGCCAAGGGGTCGACCCCGCGCGACGAAGGCACACTCATGCTGGTGGCGCCGACCGAGATCCACGGCACCGTCGGCGGCGGGCAGCTCGAATATGACGCGATCGAGAATGCGCGGAAGCTGCTGGCCGATGCCGGCGGCGAGGCGAAGCTCGACATCGCGCTCGGGCCCGAGATCGGCCAGTGTTGCGGCGGCCGGGTCGAACTCACCTTCACCCTTGCCGACGAAGCGGCCCGCCGCGCCCTCGACGCGCGCCTTGCGGAAGACGAACGGCAGAAGCCGCAGGTCTGGATCTTCGGGGCCGGCCATGTCGGCCGGGCGCTGGCGGATGCGCTGACCATGCTGCCGCTCAACGTCTTCGTGGTGGAGGCGCGCCAGAGCGAACTCGATCAGCTCACCTCCGAGGTACACCATCGCCTGGCCGCCCTGCCGGAAGCACTGGTCGCCGACATTCCGCCGGGTTCGGCCGTCGTCATCGTCACCCACGACCATGCGCTGGATTTCCTGATCGGGCAGGAAGCGCTCGGCCGCCCCGACCTTGCCTATGTCGGCATGGTCGGCTCGAAGTCGAAGCGCGCCTCCTTCCTGCACCACCTGGAGCAGCAGGGCATCGAGCGCAGCACGGCCGACCGGCTGGTCCTGCCGATCGGCGGCATGGCGGTGGGCGACAAGCGCCCGGAGGTCATTGCCGCGATGACCGCCTCCGAAGTGCTGCTCGCCTTCGCCGCCTGGCGGCAGAGGGACGCAGCAGCCGCGGCAGGCTAGCCGCGGCCATCCAGAAAGCCGAGATCGCGCTTCATGTAGTCGGACAATTCGCGCGGATCGAGGCGCAGGCCTGCCGCACGCTTTCGCCGGCGGAAGACACGGGAGAGCTTATGCCAAAGCCCTTCCTTGCGGAACGGCAGATGGCCCAAAGGGGCCTCGTCGACGGCGCATGTCATGGTAAAACCTCATAAATCCCATCCATTGCTTGCAGGATGCGCCGAAAGATGATGGAATTCCAATCGAAGCTTCGTCTGTATCCATAAAGAGAATTTGGCCTTGAAGATGTCGCGCAACTTTCCGCTCAATGCGCTTCGCGTCTTCGAAGCGGCCGCGCGGCATGCCAGTTTCACCCGCGCCGGCGACGAGCTGGGCATGACGCAGACCGCCGTCAGCTACCAGATCAAGCTTCTGGAGGAGACGCTCGGCGAGACGCTGTTCCTGCGCCAGCCGCGGCAGGTGATGCTGAGCGAGGCCGGCGAGCGGCTGGCGCCCAAGGTGGCCGAGGGTCTGACCAAACTGGCCGAAGCGGTTGCGGACCTGCGCGGGGCGGCCGAGCAGAAGCTGCACATCCATTCGACGCCCACCTTCGCCACGCAATGGCTGAGCCGCACGCTCGGCGATTTCCAGCTCAAGCACCCGACCATCGCCGTCCGGCTCTCCACCTCGCAGGACCTGATCGACTTTGCCCGGGAAGAGGCGGACGTCTCGATCCGCTGGGGCAAGGGCGACTGGCCGGGCCTGACCTGCCACCGCGTCATGCGCATGGACTTCGCGCCCATGCTGAACCCGGCGCTGGCCGAAAGGATCGGCGGCATAAGGGAGCCGGCGGACCTCCTGAAGCTGCCGATCATCAGCCCGCTCGACATCTGGTGGCGCACCTGGTTTTCCGCGGCGGGCATTGACAATCCGGGCCTCGAGCGCTTTCCCCCGAACGAACTCGGCGTGCAGACCATCGACGCGCAGGTGGCGATGGCCGGCCAGGGCGTCGCGATCCTCAATCCCGGCCATTTCCGGGCGGAGGTCGCCGCCGGCCAGCTCTACCAGCCCTTCGAACTCACCTGCAACGACGGCCGCGACTACTGGCTCGCCTATCCGGAAAACCGCCGAAACATCGTGAAGATCCGTGCCTTCCGGGATTGGATCCTGGCGACCATGCCGACGGCGGTGTGACCGCCGGGCCGAAATATGGGATGCTCGAACACGAAACGGCAATTGCCCTTGCCGCCCGCGGGATCTATCTGCAGGCGGAACGCAGCCATGCCCGCCGCCTGGTTCGAAACCGCAGCAGAAGGAAGCCGACCGCCATGACGACAACCCTCATCCGCGGGCGCCTGCTCTCCTTCCGCCGCCGCCCGGTCGCGATCGACGATACGGCAAGCTACCGCTACGAGGAGGACGGCGGCCTGCTGGTCGAGGACGGCAAGATCGCCGCCGTCGGCCCCTATGCCGAGATCCGCGCAGCCGCGCCCGAAGAGGCGGAGGAGATCGACCATCGCCCGCACCTCATCCTGCCCGGCCTCATCGACACGCACCTGCATTTCCCGCAGATGCAGGTGATCGGCTCCTACGCCGCCAACCTCCTGGAATGGCTGAACACCTATACCTTTCCGGAAGAATGCCGCTTCGTCGAAAGCGCGCATGCCGCACGCATCGCCCGCCACTTCTACGACGAAATGATCCGCCACGGCACGACGACCGCCGTCGCCTATTGCTCCGTGCACAAGGCCTCTGCCGACGCCTATTTCGCCGAGGCGCTGAAGCGCGGCATGCGCATGGTCGGCGGCAAGGTGATGATGGACCGCAACGCGCCGCAGGGCCTGCTCGACACGCCCGAGATGGGCTATGACGAGACCCGCGCCGTGATTGCCGAATGGCACGGCAAGGGCCGCAACCACGTCGCCATCACGCCGCGCTTCGCCATCACCTCGACGCCGGCGCAGATGGAGATGACGGCCGCGCTCGCCCGCGAATTCCCGGACCTGCACATCCAGACTCATCTTTCCGAGAACCACGAGGAGATCCGCTTCACGAGCGAGCTCTATCCCGATGCGATCGACTATACGGACGTCTATGCGCAATACGGCCTGCTCGGCCCGAAAAGCCTGTTCGGCCACTGCATCCACCTGTCGGAACGCGAAGCGGACGCGATGAGCGAGGCGGGCGCCGTCGCCGTGCACTGCCCCACCTCCAACCTCTTCCTCGGCTCCGGCCTCTTCCCGCTCAAGGCACTGTCGCGCCGGGAAAGGCCGGTGCGCATCGGCGTCGCGACGGATGTCGGCGGCGGCACGAGCTATTCCATGCTGAAGACGATGGACGAGGCCTACAAGATCCAGCAATTGCTCGGCGAGCGGCTGAACCCGTTCGAGAGCTTCTACCACATGACGCTCGGCAATGCCGAGGCGTTGTCGCTGGAGGCCCATATCGGCACGCTGGAGGCCGGCACGGACGCCGACCTCGTGGTGCTGGATGCGGAAGCGACCCCCGCCATGGCGCTGAAGATGGAAGTGGTCCGCTCGCTGACCGACGAACTCTTCCTGCTCCAGACACTCGGCGACGACCGGGCGGTGCGCGAAACCTATGTCGCCGGCAGGCCCATGAAGGCGGCGCTCTGACCGCCGCGACGGGTCAGGGGTACTCGATGACAAAGGGCTCGTCGAAGAAGAATTCCTCCAGATTGACGCCGCCGCCGAGGCGGTCGACCACGAGGAAATCGCTCACCGCGTCGAGGGTCATCAGCGGATGATGCCAGACGTTGCGGCGGTAGTTGATGCCCTGCCGCCCGCCGGCGCGGAAGACCTGCGGCCGGCCCGGCCGGCCGCCCTCGTCTTCCGCCACCACGACCAGCCAGGGCCGGTCGTCGATCGGCGAGAAGCTCTGGCTGCCGAAGGGATGGCGCTCCATCATGTCGACGGCATAGGGGAAGGCCCGCGGGCTGCCGCGGAAGAGGTTGATGATGACCTTCGCATCCTCGCCGGTGGCCTCGGCCTCGGCGAGCGCATGATAGCGCTCCGTATTGCCGCCGTTGATATGGCGCATCGTGGCGGGATCGGCCTCGATCACCGTGCCGAAGGGGGCGAAGGCTTCCCGGGTCAGCGGCCGGATCGTCAGTTTCTCAGCCATGAGACAGCCCTCCCGGGGAGAGGAAGGGCGGTCTTTGGTGGTCGGGCATGTTCAATCTCCGGGCAGCGCGGCGGTCAATCTGAGGAGCGCGATGCGCTCCACCTGGGTTTTCGCGGTTTCGAACTCTAGCGCCGCCGTGTTGCCGATGCGGGCCTCGAAGGCGGTGAGGATATCGTCCTTGGTAAGCCCTTTCACCGCGATGATGAAGGGGAAGCCGAATTTTTCCGTATAAGCGGTGTTGAGCTCGGTGAAGCGGGCGTGCTCGGCCGGGGAGAGCCGGTCGAGCCCGGCGCCGGCCTGCTCGTTGCGGCTGTCCTCCGTCAGTTCGCCGGCGATCGCCAGCCTGCCGGCGAGATCCGGGTGGGCGCGCAGCACGCCGAGCTGCTCGGCCTCGTCCGCCTTGCGGAACGCCGCAACGAGCGCGGCATGGACGCCGGCCGCCGTCAGCGGCGTTGCGACGGCCCCGGCCTCGAGCGCGCGCTCGGCGATGAAGGGCGAATGCTCGAAAACGCCGCCGAAGCGGGCGAGGAAATCGGCGCGGTCGATCATGCGCCCCTCGCCTTCGACGGATGGTGGTGCTCGATCCAGTGGCGCGCGATATCGATGCGCCGCGGGATCCAGACCTTCTCGTGGCCGAGCACGTAATCGACGAAGCGGGCGAGCGCGGCCGCACGGCCCGGGCGGCCGACGAGGCGGCAGTGCAGGCCGATGTTCAGCATCTTCGGGCTGCCTTCGGCGCCCTCCTGGTAGAGCACGTCGAAGGCGTCCTTCAGGTAGGTGAAGAACTGGTCGCCGGTGTTGAAGCCCTGGGGCGTCGCAAACCGCATGTCGTTGGTTTCGAGCGTATAGGGGATGATCAGGAAGGGCTCGCCGTCGAGACCGGGTACCCAGTAAGGCAGGTCGTCGGCGTAGGAATCGGAGGAATAGACGAAGCCGCCCTCCTCCATCACGAGGCGCAGCGTGTTGTCGGAAGGCTTGCCCTGGTACATGCCGAGTGGGTGGGAGCCGGTCAGTTCCTTGTGCAGGCGCACCGCCTCGCGGATGTGCTCGCGCTCCTTCTCCTCGGAGAAATCCTTGTATTCCAGCCAGCGGTAGCCGTGGCTGGCGATCTCCCAGCCGGCTTCCTTCATGGCGGCGACGGCTTCCGGGTTGCGCGCCATGGCGAGCGTCACGCCGTAGACGGTGGTCGTGACGTTGCGGCTGGTGAACATCCGGTGCAGGCGCCAGAAGCCGGCGCGCGAACCGTATTCGTAGATCGATTCCATGTTGAGGTTGCGCTGGCCCTGCCAGGGCTGCGCGCCGACGATTTCCGACAGAAGGCATTCCGACGCCCCGTCACCGTCGAGGATGCAGCTTTCACCGCCTTCCTCATAATTGATGACGAACTGCACGGCGATGTTGGCATCGCCCGGCCAGCGCACCTTGGGAGGCGTGCGGCCGTAGCCGATCAGGTCGCGCGGATAGGTCTTCTCAGTCATTCGATCACCTCGACAATGGGCGGCACCGGGGCAGCGGGCCATCGGAAGCCGAATGGAATCCGATGCATACCCTCCTGAAAGGAACCATTACCGCCTTGTCCCGTTTCCTGTCCATCACAAGCAAGGAGAAACACCTATGGCCATGCAGGATGCAAATATCCGTGAAACCCAGGATCTGATCGCCAGCGACAAGGTGGAGGGCACGAGCGTCTACGGCGCCGATGGCAAGCATATCGGCTCCGTCGAACGCCTGATCCTCGACAAGCGCAACGGTCATGTTTCCTATGCGGTGCTCAGTTTCGGCGGTTTCCTCGGCCTCGGCCAGGATCATTATCCGCTGCCCTGGGCCAAGCTGAGCTATGACGAAGGCCTCGGCGGCTATCGCGTCGATGTGACGAAGGAGCAGGTCGAGCGCGCGCCGCACTACGAAAGCGATGCCGAATACGACTGGAACCGCCGCAACGGCAAGGTGATCCACGACTATTACGGCGTGCCGCCCTACTGGATGTAAGGCGGGATCATACGCGCGCGGCTTCCTCGAAGTGGGCCGCGACGGTGAACGAGGGCGGTACGCTGAGCGCGCCGCCCTTCATTTCGTCCACCACCGCGCGCGCCAATTCATGCGCCAGGCCGAAACTCACCTTGAAGCCGCCGGTCATCAGGCTGACATTCGGATGGCCCGGATGACGGCCGACCATCGGCTCCCGGCCGATCGCCTTCGGCCGCAGTCCCGCCCAGCGCTCAACGACCGGCGCATCCGCCAGAGCCGGCGCCATCTCCCGCGCCTTGGCGACCAGCGCGTCGAGAAGGCCGTCGGTGGCGCAGGGGTCGGCAAAGCCGTTCTCGCTGGTGCTGCCGACGGCGACAAGACCGTCCTCATGCGGAACGATGTAGAGCCCGTCGGCAAAGATCACCGGCAGCGCCGGATCGACAGACGCCTTCAACAGCGCCGCCTGCCCCTTCACTGCGCTCCCCACCGGCCTTGCAAGCGGCGGCGCAAGGGGCGCGAGCAGGGCGAAAGTCTCGACACCGGCCGAAAGCACGCAGTGACCGAAGGCCAGAGCGGCACCGTCATCGAAGCGGGCGATGCCAGTGGCCGGGTCCAGCGACCGCAGCCCCGCCCCTTCGCGGATCGTGACATTCGGCAGGCGCATGAGCGCGGCGCGCAAGGCGGCAAGCAGCGCCCGCGGCGAAAGGCGAGCGGCGAGACGGTCGTGGACGAGGCCGCAGGCCATCGCCGCCCCGGCCGGCCATCCGGCGAAAGGCGTCGCATCCAGCACCTCGAAAGCGAAGGTCCGGCCGGGCGCCGCCCAGACGGAAAGCGCATCCTGCGCATGGCCGAGCGCATTGGCGCGGTTGTGCGGCTTGGCAAGGGGAATGAGGCGGCCGGAGCGGCGATAGCCGGCGGAAAGCCCGGTATCGGCCTCCAGCGCCACGATCTCCGCTTCGAGCGAGACCAGTGCCGCGAACTGGAAGGCCTTCTTGGCGTTCCAGCGGTCCGGCAGATGCGGCATCAGCGCGCCGAGCACGCCGCCGCTGGCGCCCGCCCCGATCGTCCGCCGCTCGGCAAGATGCACGGACAGGCCCTGCCGGGCGGCGAAAAGCGCGGTCCACAGGCCCATCACCCCGCCGCCGGCGACGATGAGGTCCACGGCCGGTTGACCGGCGGCCTTCCCGCGATTATCGGCATTCGCCATGGCTGATCACAATCCTGAAAACACGCCGCAGACCGAAGCCGTCCTCGACTGGCACGACGGCGATATGCCCTATTCCCGGGCCTTTGACGACCACTTTTATTGTCGCAGCGACGGCCGGCTGGAATGCGGCCATGTCTTCCTTGCCGGCAACGGCCTGCCGGACCGCTGGCAGCGGGATGAACCGTTCCGCATCGCCGAACTCGGCTTCGGCACCGGCCTCAACCTCTGCGAGACCTGGCGGCAGTGGCGTAAGACGGCGCCAGCGGGCGCAAGCCTCCACTTCACCTCCTTCGAGCGCTTTCCCATGGCGCGCGCCGATATCGCCCGGGCGCTGGCGCACTGGCCGGAGATCGCGCAGGAGCGCGCCACCCTCACCGCCAACTGGCCGGAAAGCCCTGCAGGACGCGTCGAGATCGACCTTGCGCCCGGCGTCCGCCTCACCGTGGTCTGCGGCGCGGCGCTCGAAAGCCTCGCGGCCGAGACGACGCCCTTCGACGCCTGGTTCCTCGACGGTTTCGCGCCGGCGCGCAATCCGGACATGTGGTCGGCCGAGCTGATGGCGGCGGTCTTCCGCCTCACCGTTCCCGGCGGGCGCTTCGGCACCTATGCGGCAGCCGGTTTCGTGCGGCGCAACCTTGCGGCCGCCGGCTTCGTCGTGGAGCGCCGGCCGGGCTTTGCCGGAAAGCGCGAAATGCTGTGCGGGGAAAGGCCAGCGGCCTGAGGGCTCAGGCCAGCGTGCCGGCCACGGCCTCCGTGCCGCCGCGCTTCAGCCAGCGGTCGAGCTTCTCCTCCAGCTTCTCGATGCTGATCGGCTTGGCCAGGTAGTCGTCCATGCCCGCGGCAAGGCACGCCTCGCGGTCGCCATCGAGCACATGGGCGGTGACCGCGACGATCGGTACCCGGCGGCCGGAACCGCTTTCGATCGCCCGGATCGCGCGGCTCGCCTCGAGGCCGTTCATCACCGGCATGGAAACATCCATCAGGATCATGCCCGGACGGGAGGCGCGGAAGACCTCGACCGCCTCCCTGCCGTTCTCCACGAGCCGGAAGCGCAGGCCGGAGCCCATGAGCATCTGGGTGAAGAGGATCTGGTTGACCTCGTTGTCCTCGGCCACCAGCACATCCAGGATCTCGCCCCCGGCGGCCGCGGCGTCGCCGGCAGGCGGATGCGGGCGCAACGGCAGGATCTTGCCCGCGCCCTGGGCCGGCGTCTTCGGTCCGCGCATCGCCCGCAGCACCTCGCACACCGTCTCGCGCAGGAGGTCGGCCCGCACCGGCTTCATCAGATGCGCCTGGATATCCGTCGAGGCGAGCAGCGCGTCGTCAGCCGGAAGGGTCATGGAGGTAAGCACGATCACGGCGATGCCGGCGGTCCTCGCGCCGTCGCGCAGCGCCTGCACGAAATCGGGCGCGCGGTCCGGGTGATAGTCGATGAGGACGGCATCCACCGACACGCCCATGTCGCCAGCCGCCGCGAGCACGGCAAGCGCCTCCGTCTCGGAGCCGACGGCGGTCGCGTCGAAACCCCAGTCGAGCAGCATGTCGTACGAGGCCTTGCGCGAGAGGTCGTGCCCGTCGACGACGAGGATGCGCGCGCCCGGCGCCCGGGCCGGCACGATGCGGGCCGGCAGCGCGGCGACGGCGAGCGTCATAGGCAGGCGCGCCGTGAAGGCCGAGCCGTTGCCGACCTCGCTGGTCGCCGTGAGCGTGCCGCCGAACAGGCGCGTCAGCCCGTCGGTGATGGCAAGGCCGAGGCCGGTGCCCTCGTGGCGGCGGGTCGAGGAGGCGTCGACCTGGGAGAACTTCTCGAAGATCGATTCCATCTTCTCGGCCGGAATGCCCGCCCCCGTATCCTCGACGCGCACGACGATCTCGACGCCGTCGTCCTCGCCCGTCTGCGAAGAGAGATCGACGAGAACGTGCCCGCGATCGGTGAACTTGACGGCATTGCCGACGAGATTGGTGACGATCTGGCGGAAGCGGCCCGCGTCCCCCATCACCATCGCCGGCATGTTGGCCGCGCCGCGCACGACAAGTTCGATATCCTTCTCCGCCGCCCTCGCCGACAGCAGCGTCACCACATCCTCGATCGCCTCCACCGGATTGAAAGTGACGGCGCGCAGCGTCATCTGTCCGGCATCGATCTTCGAGAAATCGAGGATGTCATTGATGATGGTGAGGAGCGCATTGCCGGACTTCACCATGATGTCGATGAAGGTCTTCTGCCGCGTGTCGAGATTCGATTTGGCGAGCAACTCCGCCATGCCGAGCACACCGTTCATCGGCGTGCGGATCTCGTGGCTCATATTGGCCAGGAACTCCGATTTCGCCTTGTCGGCCGTCTCGGCGCGCTCGACGAGGCGGCGCAGTTCGTCCTCGCGGCTCTTGAGGTCGGTAATATCGGAAAAAACCATGACGTCGCGGCCGCGGCTCGTCGGCGTCACGTCGAGACGCAGCCAGCGCCGGTAGCCGCTCAAAATCGTCAGCGACGCCGGCTTGCCCGTGAAGAGGATTTCCCCGAACCGGCTGGCATCGACGGGCTCCTCCCCGAGGAAGCCGGCAATGTTGCGGTCGATGCAGCTTTGCAGCACGTCCTTCACGAGCGCGCCCGGCTGCAGCAGTTCGCGCGGCATGGCGATCATCGTGGAGAGTGCCTCGTTGGAAAGCACCACCACGCCGTCCTCGATGATCAGGAGGCCCTGGCTCATCGAGGAGACCGCATCCTTGACGAGGCTGCCGACCTCCTCGAGGGCGCTGCGGGTCTCCAGCACCTCGCGCTCTCGCTCGCGCCGCTCGGTAATGTCGATATAGGTCAGGAGGCAGCGGTCGCCGGAAATGGCACAACCGGCCTCGATCACCGTCCGCCCGCTGGCATAGGTGACCTCGCGCACCGGCGTCTCACCGGCACGGATGCCGGAAATGCATGCCGAATACCCCTCGGCATGCGGACCCTCCTCGCCGCTGAAGCCGCCCTGCGCCTGCTGGAAGCGCAGGAGTTCGTCAAGCGGCCGGCCCTTCATCGGCGGCAGCGCGCCGTCCCACAATTCCTCGAAGGCACCGTTGACCAGTTCGACGGTGCCCGCTTCATCGACGACGACGATGCCGACAGGCAGCGATTCCACGATGCTTTCGAGGGCCGCCTTGGTGGCCTCCGCCTGGCGCTGGGCCTCGATGAGCTGGCGTTCACGCTTCTTCAGCACCGTGGTGTCGGTGATCGAGCCGATGAGATAGTTCTTCTCGTCGAGCGTGGTGACCCGGTAGAGCCGCGAGATCGTCGGCAGTATCGAGCCGTCCGCCCGAATATACTCGATCTCGCTCTCGAGCAGTTCGCCGGTGTCGAGCACCGTCTGGTTCTGCGCGTGGAACTCCTCACCCTGCTCCGGATACATCTCGCGCGTGGTGAGGCCGAGCAGTTCTTCCGGCTGCCGGCCGGTCAGTGCGACATAGGCGCGGTTGGCGAAGATCATGCGCTGGCTCTCGTCGCGCATGAAGCTTGCGACGGGCAGCTCGTCGAGCAGCGCCCGGTAGAGGCTGATCTCCTGCGAGTGCTGCTTCAGCCGCCCCTCGCTCTCCTTCAGCGCGGTCACGTCGATGCGCAGGGCAACGAAGGTGCCGTCCGGCCGGCGCTGGGTGACGAGGCGCGTCCAGCCGCCGGCAAGGCGCACGACGCCTTCCTGCAGCGGCAGGTCGTAGCTGGCGAGCCGCGCGGCAACCCAGCGGTCGCGCTCGGCCTCGGAGGCGCGTCCCACCTCGACATCGTGCAGTGCGCGCGTGAGCGCGGCAAGGCTGACGGGGCCGCCTGCGAGATCGCCCACGAGCACCCGGTAGAACTCGCGCATGCTGCGGTTGGCGTAGCGCAACCGGTTGTCCGTCCCGAAGACGGCGACCCCCGCACCAAGCGCGTCGAGCGCCCGTTCCACATGGTCGGCGGGCAAGGCATCGTCGCGGTCCGGCCCGGCGGCTTGGCCGTTCCCATTGGCGACGGCGCCGAGGGTGGCGGCCAGCGCCTCGACCGAGGGCGTGAAGAGGCCGACGAGCACGGAGAGGCTCGCGGAGATCCGCTCGCGCTTCATGGCGATATCGAAGCTTCCGCCGCCGAAAGGGTGCAGATAGCGGGCCCGCTCAGGATTTCCGAAGATCAGGCAGCGGCGTTCCGGATCGTCCCGGTCGCCATGGCCCGGCGTCTCGCCGATCTCGTCGCTGGTCAGGCCGATCATCTCCGCACAGCCGTGACCGAACAGGCGGGCATAGGCCTCGTTCACCGCCAGATAGCGCAACTCGCTGCTCTTGACGTAGGCCGGATACGGGTGTTCGCGAACGCGCGCGCAGGCCGCCACCAGCAATTCGTCTTGAGTTTCAGCCACGCCAAGTGCTCCCCGAAGCGGGACGGAGGGAGGGATTGATACCCCTCGGGGAGTATCATCAATCCTTGAACGGATGGTTAACCTTTCGTTGCCGGAAGTCACGCATCGGGGTGGATGCGTGTCGAAAAGACGCGGCGGCACCGCCACTTATCCACCAGGGCGCTTCGCTGTCGCAAATGGCGGGGGCACATCACGGCGGGATGTGCGACAAGGGCGCGAGGCAAACCAGACCGGGGCTGCGCTGCAATGGGCGACGTGATCAAACTCGAAAATCACCTCGAACAAACGGAGGCGTCCGAGACACCCGTCGAACGCCGGCGCCGCAGCGGCGGACGCAGCGCCGAACGCATCCGCCGGGCGCCCGCCACCTCCCGATACCTCAACCTCAAAAACACGACGGCCCCCTCGGCGGTGCTTTCCGAGGATGCGCTGGAGGCCGTGCACCAGGCCTCGCTCGCCATCCTCGAGGAGATCGGCATGGATATCATCCTGCCGGAAGCGCGCGAACGCATGAAGGCGGCCGGCGCCGAGGTAACGCCCGGCACGGACCGCGTGCGCTTCGACCGCGGCCTCATCCTGGACATGATGGCCTCCGTCCCGCCCGCCTTCACGATGCATGCGCGCAATCCCTCACGCAATGTGGCGATCGGCGGCAACAACCTCGTCTTCGCGCAGGTCGCCTCCGCCCCCTTCGTCGCCGACCGCGAGGGCGGCCGGCGCGCCGGCAACCAGGAGGACTTCCGCAAGCTGGTGAAGCTCGCCCAGTGCTACGACGTCATCCACACGACGGGCGGCTACCCGGTCGAGCCGGTCGATATCCACGCCTCCATCCGCCATCTCGACTGCCTGTCGGACCTCGTGACGCTGACCGACAAGGTGTTTCACGTCTATTCGCTCGGCCGCCAGCGCAACCTCGACGGCATCGAGATCGCCCGCATCGGCCGCGGCATTTCGATGGAGCAGATGGAGCGCGAGCCCTCGCTCTTCACCATCATCAACACCTCCTCGCCGCTGCGCCTCGACGGGCCGATGCTGCAGGGCATCATCGAGATGTCGTCGCGCGGGCAGGTCGTGGTGGTGACGCCCTTCACGCTGGCCGGCGCCATGGCGCCGGTGACGATCGCCGGCGCCGTCGTGCAGCAGAACGCCGAGGCGCTGGCCGGCATCGCCTTCACCCAGATGGTGCGTCGCGGCGCGCCGGTCATCTATGGCGGCTTCACCTCCAATGTCGACATGAAGACGGGCGCGCCGGCCTTCGGCACGCCGGAATACATGAAGGCGGTGATCGCCGGCGGCCAGCTCGCGCGCAAGTACAACATCCCCTACCGCACCTCGAACACCAACGCCTCCAACACGCTGGATGCGCAGGCGGCCTATGAATCCGCCTTCTCGCTCTGGGCGCTGACGCAGGGCGGCGGCAATTTCATCATGCACTCCGCCGGCTGGAGCGAGGGCGGCCTGACGGCCTCCTTCGAGAAGTTCATCCTCGACGTGGACATGCTGCAGATGGTGGCCGAATACCTGGCGCCGCTCGACGTCAGCCCCGAGGCGCTCGGCGTCGAGGCGGTACGCGACGTCGGCCCGGGCGGCCACTTCTTCGGCACGCCGCACACGCTCGCCCGCTACGAGACGGCGTTCTATTCGCCGATCCTGTCGGACTGGCGCAATTTCGAGACCTGGACGGAAGCCGGCCGCCCGACCACCTACGACCACGCCAACCGGGTCTTCAAGGAAAAGCTCGCCGCCTATGAAAAGCCGCCGCTCGACCCGGCGATCGAGGACGAACTGGAAGCGTTCGTCGCCAGGCGCAAGGAAGAGGGCGGCGTTCCGACCGATTTCTAGAAAGGGTCAGGCATCGAACATGATGGAGCGGACGGAGGAGATCAGCTTCTCCGTCGGCAGGTTGGAGAAATTCTTGTCGATCTCGGCCATGGTCAGCGTGCGCGACTTGTCGGAGAGCTTGTTGCGCAGGTCGCCGAGCGTCTGCGGCGCCGCGCAGACGACGAGCCGGTCGAAGGCGCCCTCGGCGGCGTAGTCATCGATGCGGCCGGCGACTTCCGCGGTGAACTTCTGCTGTTCCTCACGCACCGGATCGCTCGAATATTCCATGGCGGAACGACCGTGCCCGACGGAGGAGTGGCTGCGGCCGGGCTTATCGGCCATGATATCCTGCGCCTTCTTCGGCTCCCATCGAAAGACCTCCTGCTCCGGGCTCTGCTGGCCATCCTTCATCAGGTTCACCCCCTTGAGAAGGCGTGCCTGATTGCCGTCAGCGGCGAGAATCCAAGTCGTAGCGGTCATGTTTCACTCCCGTAGCGAGGTTCATGGACAGGCGGACGAATCCGCCCTGCAAAGCATCCGACAGGATTGTGGCAGGATGCGCGTTGATCCAACGCACGGGTCGGGCGCATGTTCCGGGTGGCCGATCCCTTCGCACCTGCGAAAACTAGGACTTGACTTTTTCCCGCAAAACAACGACATGAGCCGCAGCGTCGCCCTTCGGCCGCCGCGTGAGCGAGCCTGAGATATCCCTGCAACGGGATGCTAAGAAGGACAAGCGCAAGAGAACGATCCGCCTCCCATTTGCGGATGACTGCGCAGACGATTGCCAACCAACCCACAAGTTCCCAATTCACGCGGGGTTCTTGACGCCAGACGAAACCGGAAGCGCATGGTGCGATTCCGGCCCGGAGCAGTTCGAGCAAAAGTGTGACGCGGTTTTGCGTCCCGAACTGCGGATGGAAAAGTCGTTTGGCGCCCCGAAAGGTATTTGACTTGACCACATTCCACGACCTCGGCCTCTCGAAGACCATCGTCGCCACGCTCTCCGCCCTCGGCTTTGAAAAAGCAACGCCGATCCAGGAAAAGGCCATCCCGCTCGTCCTCGAGGGCAGCGACCTGATCGGCCTTGCCCAGACCGGCACCGGCAAGACGGCCGCCTTCGGCCTGCCGATGATCGAAAAGCTCCTCGCCGATGCACGCCGTCCCGATCCGCGCAACATCCGCGCCCTCATCCTCGCCCCGACCCGCGAGCTGGTGAACCAGATCGCCGACAACCTGCGCGACTTCGTCAAGAAGACGCCGCTGCGCGTCGTCACCGTCGTCGGCGGCGCCTCCATCAACAAGCAGTCCGAAATGCTCTCGCGCGGCACCGACATCCTCGTCGCCACGCCCGGCCGCCTGCTCGACCTCGTCAACCGCAAGTCCGTGACGCTGACCCAGGCGCGCTATCTCGTGCTCGACGAAGCCGACCAGATGCTCGACCTCGGCTTCATCCACGACCTGCGCAAGATCTCCAAGATGGTGCCGAAGAACCGCCAGACGCTGCTCTTCTCGGCCACCATGCCGAAGCTGATCGGCGAACTGGCCGGCGAATACCTCGTCAACCCGAAGAAGGTCGAAGTGACACCTCCGGGCAAGGCCGCCGACAAGGTGGAACAGTATGTCCACCACGTTCCCGGCAAGGACCAGAAGGCGCAGATCCTGCGCAAGACGCTCACCGACAATCCGGACGGCCTGTCGCTCGTCTTCTCGCGCACCAAGCATGGCGCGGAGAAGCTGATGAAGCATCTCGACCATATCGGCTTCAAGGCCGCCTCGATCCACGGCAACAAGAGCCAGGGCCAGCGCGAGCGTGCCCTCAAGGCCTTCCGTGACGGCGAGATCCGCGTGCTGGTCGCCACCGACGTCGCCGCCCGCGGCATCGACATCCCGGGCGTCACCCACGTCTACAACTACGACCTGCCGGAAGTGCCGGACGCTTATGTGCACCGCATCGGCCGCACGGCCCGCAACGGCCGCGACGGCATCGCCATCGCCTTCTGCACGCCCGACGAGGCGCATCTCCTGCGCGATATCGAGAAGCTGATGGGCATCCAGATCACCGTCGCGAGCGGTGAAGCGCCGGCTGTCATCACTGCCGGCCCCGGCGGCAAGTCGCGCAAGGGCCGCGGCAATGGCGGCGGCCAGCGTTCCGGCAACGGCCGCGCCGGCCAGCGCCCGCAGCGCAAACCCTTCGGCGACGGCCCGCAGGCCGCTTCCGAGGGCGGGGCACCCGCCGCCGGCAAGCGCGCCCATGGCGGCCGCCCGCCGCAGAAGCAGGGCGAGCGCCAGAACCGCAACCATGGCGGCGGCAACGGCCAGGGCCGGCCGAACCACCACGGCAAGCCGCGCCGCGCGGAAGGCCAGCGCCGCGAACAGGCGTAAGCTGTCGCTTTACGGATTGAGGAAACGGCGGGCTTCGGCCCGCCGTTTTCGTTTGGGGTGGCCGCGGCGTTGCGGGTGTGGCCGTGGATCCTCGGGTCGAGCCCGAGGATGACGGAGGAGAGGAGATGTGGCCTGCCCATGGAACGGAACGGCATTCGGCAACGGCGCCTTGACCCAAAAATCTCTCTTCTTTCGTCATCCTCGGGCTCGACCCGAGGATCCACGACACACCCGCCAGCGGCTGCCTACTCCGCCGGCGCAACGTCCTTGCGGTTGGTGAGGTAGACCCCGACCACGACGATCACCGTGCCGAGGATCATCGGGATCGTCAGTTCCTCGCCGAAGATGGCGGCAGCCTGGAGGGCGGCGATCGGCGGCACGAGATAGATCAGCGACGCCGCGCGCGAAACCTGGCCGCGGCGCAGAAGATAGAGCAGCAGCAGGATCGCCCCCATGGAGATGCCGAGCACCGACCAGGCGAGCAGCGCGACGAAGGCGAAGCCGAAATCGACATGCAGGTTCTCGAGGCACAGCGCCAGCGGCACGGTGACGATGAGCGCCCCGCCATATTGCAGGGTCGCGATGGCGCGGATGTCGCCGGCATGGAGATGCTGCTTCTGGTAGATCGTGCCGTAGGTGACGGCGGCCATGCCGATCATGTTGACGACGATGGCGAAGGCGGGGATCGCCCCCGCGCCCGCGCCGAAGAATTTCGGCAGCACCGCCAACAACACGCCGAGGAAGCCGAGACAGAGGCCTGCCTTCTGCGCCGGGCCCAGGCGTTCGCCGATGAAGAAGGGCGCGGCGAGCGCCGTCATCAGCGGCTGGAGCGCGGCGATGATGGAGGAAAGCGCCGCCGGCACGCCTTCGCCGATCGCCCACCAGACCGCCCCGAGATAAAGCCCGTGCAGGAAGGCGCCGGAGACGACGGCATGCACGATCGTGTGCCGGTCGCGCGGCCAGGCCGCGCCGGTCACGATGCAGAAGCCGGCAAAGAGCACCGCCGCCGTCAGGTAGCGGATGGCAAGGAAGGTCAGCGGCTCGGATACGAAGGTCGCGTATTTCGCGACAACCCAGCCGGTCGACCAGAGCAGGACGAAGATGGCCGGAGCCAGGCGATCGAGGGACATGAAACTTCCGGCGAAAGAACAATCGATGCGCGAGCGATAGGCGCCGTCCCGACGATGGTCAAAAGAATTTCCTTGATGATTAGGTTCAGCGAAAGACCGGGCGAAGCGGCTTTTTCGGCATCTGCTCATCTTTTCGGCAGATCAGGTCCCGCCCGCCTGCCGCAAGCCGGAGCGGCGCAAGTTTGCTTCGCCGGAAAACCGTCCTGCCGGCCGGTTCGGCCGCGTCCAAAGCGGTATGAGAATTCTTTCCCGCTCATTGAGCATGGTTCTTGCATTGCCCCTGATGTTGTACTCAAATGGCAAAAAAAGGGGAACACGCCTTTGGCATTTGACGAAATGATGAATGCGGACTCGGGCCCGCGGCAGCCATACGAAAACTACCATGACTGGTATGAGGGACAGGATCGGGCTCGCCTGATCGCCAAATCCAGGGACGCCGAGAACCTCTTTAGAAAGACCGGCATCACCTTCGCAGTCTACGGACACGAAGACAGTTCCGAAAAGCTCATCCCCTTCGACATCATCCCCCGCATCATTTCCGGCCGCGAATGGCGCAGGCTCGCCCAGGGCATCGAGCAGCGGGTCATCGCCCTCAACGCCTTCCTCGACGACATCTACCACAAGCAGGAGATCATCAAGGCCGGCCGCGTGCCGCGCGAATTGATCGAGCGCAACGAGGCCTTCCTGCCGCAGATGATCGGCTTCAAGCCGCCGGGCGGCGTCTATACCCACATCGTCGGCACGGATATCGTGCGCACCGGCGAAGACCAGTTCTACGTGCTGGAGGACAATGCCCGCACACCGTCCGGCGTCAGCTACATGCTGGAAAACCGGGAAACCATGATGCAGATGTTCCCCGAACTGTTCCACCTCAACAAAGTGCGGCCGGTCGAGGACTATCCGAAACTCCTGCGCCAGAGCCTCGCCTCGCTCGCCCCGCCCGGCTGTTCCGGCAAGCCGCGCGTGGCGGTGCTCACCCCCGGCATCTTCAACTCCGCCTACTATGAGCACGCCTTCCTCGCCGACATGATGGGCGTGGAACTGGTCGAGGGCTCGGACCTGCGCGTCGTCGACGGCAAGGTGAAGATGCGCACGACCCGCGGCTACGAGGCGATCGACGTCCTCTACCGCCGCGTCGACGACGACTTCCTCGATCCCCTCACCTTCCGGCCGGATTCGGCGCTCGGCGTTCCCGGCATCATGGATGTCTACAAGGCCGGCAACATCACCATCGCGAACGCCCCCGGCACCGGCATTTCCGACGACAAGGCGATCTATTCCTACATGCCGGAGATCGTCGAATTCTATACCGGGCGCAAGGCGCTCCTGGAGAACGTGCCGACCTGGCGCTGCTCGGAGGAGGACAGTCTGAAATACGTGCTGGAGCACCTGAGCGAACTCGTGGTGAAGGAGGTGCACGGCTCGGGCGGCTACGGCATGCTCGTCGGCCCCACCGCCTCGAAGAAGGAATGCGCGGCCTTCGCCGAGAAGCTGAAGGCCCGGCCGGCGAACTATATCGCCCAGCCGACGCTCTCGCTCTCCACCGTGCCGATCCTCGTCAACAAGGGCATCGCGCCCCGGCATGTCGATCTTCGGCCCTATGTGCTCGTGTCCGACAAGGTGCAGATCATTCCCGGCGGGCTGACCCGCGTGGCGCTGAAGGAAGGCTCGCTGGTGGTCAATTCCAGCCAGGGCGGCGGCACGAAGGACACCTGGGTACTGGAGGACTGAGCCGATGCTGGGACGAACTGCAAACGGCCTCTACTGGATGTTCCGCTATATCGAGCGCGGCGAGAACATCGCCCGCCTCATCGATGCGGGCCTGCGCATGGCGCTGACGCGCTCCGGCTCGTCGGACGAGGACTGGGACGGCGTCCTGCAAAGCGCCGGCGTGCGCGAGGATTTCGACGCGGTGCACGGCAAGCTCACCGGCGCCGACGCGATCGACTATCTGCTGCGCGACCGCTCCAACCCATCGAGCGTGATGTCCTGCATCGAATCGGCCCGCAACAATGCGCGCATGGTGCGTACCGCGCTTACGCGGGAGACCTGGGAAGCGACCAACGAGTGCTGGATCGAATTCAAGGACATGCTGGCAAAACGCATCCGCCCGGCGGAAATGCCCGAGGTGATCGACACGATCAAGCGGCGCACCGGCCTCATCCGCGGCGCCTTCCACGGCACGATGCTGCGCGACGACATCTACAACTTCTCGCGCATCGGCACCTTCATCGAGCGGGCGGACAACACCGCCCGCATCCTCGACGTGAAATATTACGTGCTGCTGCCGGCGATCGCCAAGGTCGGCTCGTCGCTCGACAACATGCAATGGGAATCGATCCTGCGCTCGGTCTCCGCGCACCGCTCCTATAGCTGGGTCTATGACGGCGACTACTCCTCGACCAACATTTCCGACTTCCTGATCCTCAACGACCGTATGCCGCGCTCGCTCGCCTACAGCTACGACAAGATCGTCAGCAATCTCGGCTATCTCGCAAAGCTCTACGGCGACAACCATGCGGCCCACGAGACGGCTTCCGCCACGCTGATGCTGCTTCGAAGCCGCACCATCGACGACATCATGGAACAGGGGCTTCACGAATTCATCGAGGAGTTCATCGCGCACAACAACCGCCTCGGGGAGGAAATCTCCGAAGGCTACCGTTTCTATCGATAGGGCTGGCGAGCGATGCGACTGAAGATCAGCCACACGACCGAATATCATTATGACGACCCGGTGCAGTATTCCCTGCAGCGGCTTCGCCTGACGCCGAAGACCCAGCCGGGCCAGACCGTGCGCGACTGGACGACCACCGTGCACGGCGCGCGGCTGGAGGCCGGCTATACCGATCACTTCGGCAACCATGTCGATCTCGTCAGCACCAATGCCGAACAGGTGGCGATCCGCATCGTCGCCGAGGGCGAGGTGGAGACGGAGGACCGCGCCGGCGTCTTCGGCCCGCACCAGGGCTTCGTGCCGCTGTGGCTCTACCTGCGCGAGACGCCGCTGACCCGGCCCGGCAAGCTGGTGCGCGAGCTCGCCGGAACTGCCAGCGGCGACAACGAATTGGGGCGCATGCACGCCCTGATGGCCGCCATCCACGAGACCGTCGCCTACAAGCCTGGCGAAACGGCCTCCGACACGACGGCCGAGCAGGCGCTGGAGAAGAAGCAGGGCGTGTGCCAGGACCACGCCCACGTCTTCCTTGCCGCCGCACGCCATCTCGGCCTGCCGGCCCGCTATATCTCGGGCTACCTGCTGATGGAGACGCCCGAGCAGACGGCAAGCCATGCCTGGGCGGAGGTGCACCTGCAGGGCCTCGGCTGGGTCGGCTTCGACGCCGCGAACAAGATCTGCCCGGATGCGCGCTACGTGCGCCTGTCGACCGGCCTCGACTACAAGGACGCCGCCCCCGTCTCGGGCATGGTGCTCGGCCATTCGGCCGAGACGATGCGCGTCGCCATCACGGTGGAGACGGCCGGCCAGAGCCAGTCGCAGAGCCAGAGCTGACACAAAACGGGCGCGATCTCCCGACCGCGCCCGAAAATTTCAGTGGCTGTCCTTGCCGACCGCGTTGCCGCGGCAACCCTTCAGGAAATCGAGGTCCGCACCGGTATCGGCGCCCTGGACGTGCTGCTGGTGCAGCCAGGCATAGCCGGAAGACGGCAGCTCGTGGTTCGGCTTCCAGTCGGCGAGCCGGCTCGCCAGTTCCTCGTCGGAAATGTCGAGATGCAGGCGGCGGTTCGGCACGTCGAGCTCGATCATGTCGCCGTTCCTGACGACGGCAAGCGGACCGCCGACGGCCGCTTCCGGCGAGGTGTGCAGCACCACGGTGCCGTAGGCCGTGCCGGACATGCGGGCATCCGAGATGCGCACCATGTCGGTGATGCCCTTCTTGAGCACCTTCGGCGGCAGGCCCATATTGCCGACCTCGGCCATGCCCGGATAGCCCTTGGGTCCACAGTTCTTCATGACCATGACGCAGGTCTCGTCGATATCGAGAGCCTCGTCGTTGATCTTGGCCTTGTAGTCGTCGATATCCTCGAAGACGACCGCCCTGCCGCGATGGGTGAGGAGATGCGGCGAGGCTGCCGAGGGCTTCAGCACCGCACCCTTGGGGGCGAGGTTGCCGCGCAGCACGACGATGCCGCCCGATTGCGTCAGCGCCTTTTCCGCCGGCAGGATCACGTCCTCGTTCCAGTTGACGACGTCCTTGACCTCGTCCCACATGGTCTCGCCCGACACCGTCAGGGCGTCCTTGTGCAGAAGGCCGGCCTCGCCGAGGCGCTTCAGCACCACCGGCAGGCCGCCGGCATAGAAGAACTCCTCCATCAGGTACTTGCCCGAGGGCATGAGGTTGACGACGGTCGGCACGTCGCGCCCGCAACGGTCCCAATCGTCCAGCGTCAGGTCGATGCCGACGCGGCCGGCGACGGCGAGCAGGTGGATCACCGCATTGGTCGAGCCGCCGATGGCCGCATTGGTGCGGATGGCGTTCTCGAAGGCCTCTTTCGTCAGGATGTCCGAGGGCTTCAGGTCGTCCTTGACCATCTGGACGATGCGGCGCCCGGTAAGCTGCGCCATGACCTTGCGGCGGGAATCGACCGCCGGGATCGCGGCGTTGCCGGACAGCGCCATGCCGAGCGCCTCGGCCATCGAGGCCATGGTGGAGGCGGTGCCCATCGTGTTGCAGGTGCCCGAGGAGCGGCTCATCGACGCCTCGGCCTCGAGGAACTCGGCCTGCGTCATCTCGCCGGCCTTCACCATTTCGGAGAATTTCCACAGATGCGTGCCCGAACCGACGCGCTCGCCGCGGAAATAGCCGTTCAGCATCGGGCCGCCGGTGACGACGATGGAGGGAAGGTCGACCGAGGCGGCCGCCATCAGCAGCGACGGCGTGGTCTTATCGCAGCCGACCATCAGCACGCAGCCGTCCATCGGCTGGCCGCGGATCGTCTCCTCCACCGCGAGCGCGGCGAGGTTGCGGTACATCATCGCCGTGGGGCGGAAGGTGTTTTCGGATGCCGAGAACACCGGCACTTCCATCGGGAAGCCACCGGCCTCCCAGATACCGGCCTTCACCTTCTCGGCAAGCTCACGCAGGTGGCCGTTGCACGGCGTCATGTCCGACCAGGTGTTGAGGATGCCGATGACCGGGCGGCCGTCGAACAGGTCGTGCGGATAGCCCTGGTTCTTCATCCAGCCGCGATGATAGATCACGTCACGGCTGGTGCCGCCGTACCATTCCTGCGAGCGCAGCCTGCGCGGCCATTCAGCTTTCTTCTTCATCTCTTCCAGTCCTCGAAGGGACCGCCCGAAAGATCCGGACGGCTTTGTCTCACGCCAGCGTGTAGGCGGTCTTGACGGTCGTATAGAATTCGTTGGCGTACTTGCCCTGCTCGCGCGGGCCGTGGGACGAGCCCTTGCGCCCGCCGAAGGGCACATGGAAATCGACGCCGGCCGTCGGCAGGTTGACCATGACCATGCCGGCCTCCGCATTGCGTTTGAAATGCGTCGCATGCTTGAGGCTGGTCGTCGCGATGCCGGAGGAGAGGCCGAAGGGCGTGTCGTTGGCGACAGCCAGCGCCTCTTCGTAATCCTTGACGCGGATGACCGCGGCGACGGGGCCGAAGATCTCCTCGCGCGAGATGCGCATGTCATTGGTCGCCTCGGTGAAGAGCGCCGGCGAAAGATAGAAGCCGGGCGTCTCGCGCTTCAGCAGCTCCCCGCCGAAGGCGAGCTTCGCGCCTTCCCTTTGGCCGATCTCGATATAGTCCGTGTCCTGCTTCAACTGGCTCTCGTCGACGACCGGGCCGATATGCGTGCCGGCCTTCAGCGCGTCATCGACGACGACGCTCTTCAGCCGCTCGCCGACGGCGGCGACGAACCGGTCATGGATGCCTTCCGTGACGATGACGCGCGAGGAGGCGGTGCAGCGCTGGCCGGTGGAGAAGAAGGCCGAGTTGACGGCGGCTTCCACGGCGACATCGAGATCCGCATCGTCGAGCACGACGAAAGGGTTCTTGCCACCCATTTCCAGCTGGTACTTGCGGTTATGCTCGACGGAGGCGAGCGCCACGCGCTTGCCCGTCCCAGTCGAGCCGGTGAAGGTGATGGCATTGACGTCCGGGCTGTCGAGCATGGCCTGACCAACGACGGAGCCCTTGCCCATGACGAGGTTCAGGACGCCCTTCGGCAGGCCGGCGCGCACGAGGATATCGACGATGGCCCAGGAACAGCCGGGCACCAGTTCGGCCGGCTTGAAGACGACCGTGTTGCCATAGCAGAGCGCCGGCGCGATCTTCCAGGCGGGAATGGCGATCGGGAAATTCCACGGCGTGATGATGCCGACGACGCCGACCGGCTCGCGGGTGATCTCGACGCCGATGTTCGGACGCACCGAGGGCAGCACCTCGCCGGCAAGGCGCAGGGTCTCGCCTGCGAAGAAATCGAAGATCTGGCCGGCGCGCACCGTCTCGCCGATGCCCTCGGCCAGCGTCTTGCCCTCCTCGCGAGAGAGCAGCCGGCCGAGTTCGTCCTTGCGGGCGAGGATCTCGTCGGCGGCCTTGCGCAGGATCGCATGGCGCTCGAGGATGCCCGAGCGCGACCAGGCCGGAAGGGCCGCCCTGGCCGCCGCGATCGCCGCCCTGGTGTCCTCGACGGAGGCACGGGCATATTCGCCGACCACATCGCCCGTGTTCGACGGATTGATGTTCCTGACGGCGTCCGAGCCGACCCATTCGCCGGCAATCAGGTTCTGGTGGATCGTCATGGGCCGAGGCCTCCTGTCACTCACGGCGCGGCCCGAAGGGCCGACGCGTCGATTACAATTGACGGATTTCGATCTCTTCTTCCTTGGCAATCGCCAGGGAATTGCGCAGCGGCAGGCCGAAACCCTCCGCGCCGATCTCGAACACGTCGCCGGCCTCCGTGCGGACGCCGTCGCCGAAGGACAGCGTCGCCGTGCCGAACATGTGGACATGGATATCGCCCGGCGCGCGGAACAGGCCGTATTTGAAATGATGGTATTCGAGGTTGGCGAAGGTATGGGACATGTTCGCCTCGCCGGAGACGAAGGGCTTTTCCCACAGGACCGTGCCGCCGCGTACGATGCGCGAGAAGCCGCGGATATCGTCCGGCGGGCTGCCCACGCGGATCTCCGGGCCGAAGCTCGCCTGGCGCAGCTTCGAATGGGCGAGATAGAGATAGTTGATGCGCTCCGTCACATGGTCGGAGAATTCGTTCGACACGGCAAAGCCGATGCGGAAGGGCGAGCCGTCGGCGGCGATCACGTAGATGCCGGCCATTTCCGGCTCCTCGCCACCGTCGAGCGCGAAGGAGGGCGAGGTGAGTGGGCTGCCCGGCGCGACGGCCTGGCTGCCGTTGCCCTTGTAGAACCATTCCGGCTGCACGCCCTTCTCGCCCGGCTTCGGCTTGCCGTTTTCAAGGCCCATACGGAACATCTTCATGGAATCCGTCAGCGTCTCTTCGGCCGCTTCCGAGGTCTTCTTGTGCATGGAATCGCGCGTCGCGGCGGAGCCGAGATGGGTGAGGCCCGTGCCGGTCAGGTGGAGATGGGCGGCATCGGGATGAGTGATCGGCGAAAGCAGCCGGCCCGCGGCATAGGCCGCCTCGAGATCGACCGCCGCGCCGAGACCCCTGGCCTCGATGACGGCCTTCAGCGACTGCCCGCTGTTCGCCGCTTCCATGGCCAGCGCGTAGACGCTTTGCGCGCCCTCTACCGCGCGGCCCTCGCCGCCCTCCTCGCGCACGACCACCGTGATCGAGCCGTCGGCATTCGCTACCTGTGAAATCAGCATCCTCGTTTCCTTCCTGAAGCCGGGCTCCGGCCAAAGCTTCGCACCTGCGGCGGACAGACGTCACCGCACTGGCCGCGTCCGCAGCCGGTCAAACACGCTTGCAATCTTCGGGCGGACCGGGTCCCCGGTCAGCCCTTGTTCTTGTTGTAGACGTCGAAGAACACGGCGGCGAGCAGCACCAGGCCCTTGATGAGCTGCTGGTAGTCGATGCCGATGCCCATGATCGACATGCCGTTGTTCATGACGCCCATGATGAAGGCACCGATGACCGCGCCGGTGATCTTGCCGACGCCGCCCGAGGCCGAGGCGCCGCCGATGAAGCAGGCCGCGATGACGTCGAGCTCGAAGCCGACGCCGGCCTTCGGCGTTGCCGAATTGAGGCGGGCGGCGATGATCATGCCGGCGAGCGCGGCGAGCGCCCCCATATTGACGAAGGTGTAGAAGGTCAGCCGCTCGGTGTTGATGCCCGAGAGCTTCGCCGCCTTCTCGTTGCCGCCCATGGCGTAGATGCGCCGGCCGATCGTCGTGCGCGTCGTCACGAAGGTGTAGAGCGCGATGAGAACGCCCATGATGACGAGAACGTTCGGCAGGCCGCGATAGGTGGAAAGCTGGAAGCCGAGGAAGATCGCCACGGCCGCGGTGATGGCCATCTGCACGGCGAAGAAGGCGAAGGGCTCGTTCTCGGACTCGTGCAGCGTGTTCATGCGCCGCTCGCGCAGGCCCGCATAGACGGCGTAGCCGACGAGCAGGAGAACGGCGACAAGCGCGACGTAGTTCTTGATGAGGCTGGTCGCCGGATCGGTGAGCGGCAGGAAGTCCGGCACGAAGCCCGTGGAGAGGATCTGGAATTCCTTCGGGAACGGACCGACCGGGCGGCCGCCGAGCACGACATAGGTCATGCCGCGGAAGACGAGCATGCCGGCGAGCGTGACGATGAAGGACGGGATCTTCTGGTAGGCCACCCAGTAGCCCTGCGCAGCCCCCATCAGCGCGCCGACGAGGATGCAGAGCGGTACGACGACGATCGCCGGCAGCCCCCATTTCACCAGCATGATCGCCGATATCGCGCCGATGAAGGCGACGATGGAGCCGACCGAAAGGTCGATATGCCCCGCCACGATGATGAGCAGCATGCCCAGCGCCATGATGACGATGAACGAGTTCTGCAGGACGAGGTTGGTGATGTTGACCGGGCGGAAGAGCACGCCGTTGGTAATGACCTGGAAGAAGATCATGATGACGACCAGCGCGACGAGCAGGCCGTATTCGCGGATATTCTTGCGCAGGTAGTCTCCCACCGAAGGCTGGGTCGTCTTGGTCGCGGTATCGGTGGCCATTAGTGTTTCTCCCCGGAGCGCATGATGGCGCGCATAATGGATTCCTGGCTTGCTTCCGCCTTGGAAAGCTCGGCCACGATGCGTCCTTCGTTCATGACATAGATGCGATCGCAGGTCCCGAGCAGTTCCGGCATCTCCGACGAGATCATCAGGATGCCCTTGCCCTCGGCGGCAAGCTGGTTGATGATGGAATAGATTTCGAATTTGGCGCCGACATCGATGCCGCGCGTCGGCTCGTCGAGGATCAGCACCTGCGGATCCGTGAAGAGCCACTTGGACAGCACCACCTTCTGCTGGTTGCCGCCCGAAAGATTGACCGCTTCCTGATAGATCGAGTGCGAGCGGATGCGCAGCTTCTGGCGATAGCCGGAGGCAACCTTGGCCTCCTGGTGATTGTCGATGACCGTCGCCTTAGACACGCCGCCGAGATTGGCGAGCGTCGTGTTGTGCATGATGTTGTCGATGAGCACGAGGCCGAGCTGCTTGCGGTCCTCGGTCACATAGGCAAGGCCGGCCTCGATCGCCTTGGGGATCGTGCTGACGTCCACCGGCTTGCCGCGCATGGACACCTCGCCGGTGATCTTGTGGCCCCAGGATTTGCCGAACAGGCTCATCGCCGTCTCGGTGCGGCCCGCGCCCATCAGGCCGGCAATGCCGACGACCTCGCCGGCGCGCACGTTGAAGCCGATATCGTGCAGGAACTGCCGGTCGCGGTGATGCTGGTGGAAGACATTCCAGTTCTTCACCTCCAGCAGCGTCTCGCCGATCTTCGGCTCGCGCGGCGGATAGCGGTCCTCCATCTCGCGACCGACCATGCCCTTGATGATGCGGTCCTCGGAGATGTCCTCGTGATGACAGTCCAGCGTCTCGACGGTGCCGCCGTCGCGCAGGATGGTGATCTGGTCGGCGACCTTCTTGATCTCGTTCAGCTTGTGCGAAATGATGATCGAGGTCATGCCCTGCGCGCGGAACTCCACGAGCAGCTTCAGGAGCGCATCGGAGTCCTTTTCGTTCAGCGAGGCGGTCGGCTCGTCCAGGATGAGCAGGCGCACCTTCTTGGACAGCGCCTTGGCGATCTCGACGAGCTGCTGCTTGCCGACGCCGATATCGGTGATCAGCGTCGACGGCGGCTCCTTGAGGCCCACCTTGTCGAGGAGTTCCTGCGTGCGGCGGAAGGTCTGCTTCCAGTCGATGACGCCGTTCGTGGCCACCTCGTTGCCGAGAAAGATGTTTTCGGCGATCGACAGGAGCGGCACCAGCGCCAGCTCCTGGTGGATGATGATGATGCCCAGATGCTCGCTGTCGGCAATCGTGGAGAAGCGACGGACTTCACCGTCGAAATGGATTTCCCCCTCGTAGGAGCCGGCCGGATAGACGCCGCTCAACACTTTCATGAGGGTGGATTTGCCGGCGCCGTTTTCGCCGACAAGGGCGTGGATCTCGCCTTCGCGGACCTTCAGGTTGACGTTGTCGAGGGCTTTCACGCCCGGAAACGTCTTCGTGATGCCGCGCATTTCGAGAAGGGTCTTGCTCATGTATCAGTTTCCAGCGGCCGGCCATCCCCTTCGGCGGGGAAACCGAGCCTATTCGCTCTGCGATCCGGAGAAAAGAGGGTTCGCGCAGCCTGCGCGAACCCCGGAGAAGGAAGAAGGATCAGTTCTTCAGCTGGTCGGCCGTGTAGTAGGCCGAGTCCGTGACGAGGATCTTTTCCGCGTTGGACTTGTCGACGGCGACGGGCTTCAGGAGGTAGGACGGAACAACCTTGACGCCGTTGTCATAGGTCTTGGTGTCGTTCACTTCCGGCTCCTTGCCTTCCAGGATCGCGTTGACCATGCCGACGGTGACCTTGGCCAGTTCGCGGGTGTCCTTGAAGACCGTGGAATACTGCTCGTCGGCGAGGATCGACTTGACGGACGGCAGTTCCGCGTCCTGACCGGTGACGACCGCCATCGGCTGGTCGCCCGAGCCGTAGCCGACGCCCTTCAGGGCCGACAGGATGCCGATGGACAGGCCGTCATAGGGCGACAGGACGCCATCGACGCGGCCATCGGTGTAGGTCGAGGAGAGCAGGTTTTCCATGCGGGCCTGCGCGACGGCACCGTCCCAGCGCAGCGTGCCGACGGTTTCCATGCCGGTCTGGCCCGACTTGATGACGATATCGCCGCTGTCGATCAGCGGCTGGATGACCGACATCGCGCCGTCATAGAAGAAGAAGGCGTTGTTGTCGTCCGGCGAGCCGCCGAACAGCTCGACGTTCCACGGCTTGGTGTCCGGGAACTTCGCCTTCAGGCCGTCGACAAGGCTGGAGGCCTGGAGAACGCCGACCTGGAAGTTGTCGAAGGTGGCGTAGTAGTCGACATTGCCCGAATCGCGGATGAGGCGGTCATAGGCGATGACCTTCACGCCCGCATCGGCAGACTTCTGCAGAATATCGGAGAGCGTCGTGCCGTCGATGGCGCCGATGACGAGAACCTTGGCGCCCTTGGTGACCATGTTCTCGATCTGGGCGAGCTGGTTCGGGATATCGTCGTCAGCGAACTGCAGGTCCGGCGTGTAGCCGGCGTCCTTGAAGAGCTTCTCCATCGTTTCGCCGTCGGAAATCCAGCGGGTCGAGGTCTTGGTGGGCATGGAAATGCCGACCATGCCCTTGTCCTGGGCGAAGGACGGCGCCACGAACGACGCAACGCTGACGGCAGCGGCGGCGAGAAGCGAAGTGATCATTTTCATTGAAAGGTCTCTCCCTGGTGCGCACTGGCCGGGATCGCGGCCAGGCATTGTTCTGTGCGCGGGCGGGGTCGCATTCAGACGACGGCCTGGACTGGAGGGCAGAAAGCCCGCCGGCCCTTCTCCCAAGGACCCCAGCGCACATCGGCGCAACCTCTACCGAATTGCCATAACTGTCAAATGCAATAAGCTTCTAATTTGATATCAAAATTGATATACAGTGCCGGATATATACTATTTTTATCGATCGAGGTAACCATGCGTTCGGAAGACGACATCGAGGCCCAGCTTTTCCCGGGCGGCGGGGACGACCTGCAGGGCGTCGGGCTGTTGCGCAGCGGCCTGAAGCTCAGCCACCTGCGCATGATCGTCGCCATCGAGGAGCACGGCCAGGTGAGCGCGGCCGCCGACGCGCTGAACATCTCGCAGCCCGCCGCCTCCCGCATGCTGACGGAAATGGAGACCATCCTCAAGGCGCCGCTCTGCGAGCGTGTCTCGCGCGGCGTGGCGCTTACCGCCTTCGGCCGGGCCTTCGCGCGGCGGGCGCGCACCATCCTGCTGGAGTTGCGCGAGGTCGACCGCGAGCTTTCCGCCCTGAAATCCGGCACCGGCGGCTCGGTCTTCCTCGGCTCGGTGACGGCGCCGGCGATCAGCCTCGCCGTGCCGGCGATCCAGCAGGTCAGCGCCGCCTATCCCGGCATCGAGGTGAACGTGCGCGTGGAGACGAGCAACGTGCTCGCCCGCGAACTCCTGGCCGCGCGGCAGGACTTCATCATCGCCCGCGTGCCCGACGATCTCAACCCGCGGCTCTTCGACGTCACCGAGATCGGCATCGAGAAGGCCTGCCTCATCGTGCGCAAGGGCCATCCGCTGCTCGAAAAGCCCGTCGCAGGCCTTGCCGACCTGCCGCATTACGACTGGGTCTTCCAGCCGGCCGGCACACTGCTTCGCCGGCGCATCGAGGAACTGTTCCTCGCCGCCGGCGTGCCGCTGCCTTCCACCGTGGTCAACACCTCGTCCATCCTGCTCACGACCGCCATCGTCTGCGGCTCGAACGCGATCGCCCCCGTCGCCCGCGACATGGCCGTCTTCATTGCCGAGGTCGGCGCGCAGGCCGGCGAGATCAGCATCCTCAACACGGATTTCGAGATCGACATCAAGCCGTACAGCCTTATCTCCGTCAAAGGCAGGGCGCTGCCGCCGAGCGCCAAACTGCTCTATGATCTGATCCTGCAACGCAGCCGGATGCTTTCGCCGGACTGAGGAGACCTTTCATGTTCGGCATGACCGTTTTCGAATCCGTGCTGGAACGGCTGAAGGCCGAGGCGCGCCAGGCCACCGAGGACGAGGCGCCCGACGACGACGGCCCGGCCGAGGTGCGTGGCCTGCCCTCCGGCTTTGCCGGCCTTGGCACGGGCGGGGTCTTCATGTCCGGCCAGCAGGCGGCGGCCGCCTATCTCGATCTCTACGAGGAACCGGCCCCGGCCGAACCCGAGCAACCGCCGCCGCCCGCCGAACCGCCGCCGCCCCCGCCGCATCTCCTGCGCGTCGCGCCGGAGGAGGTGGCGAGCGATCTCGGCCTCACCGGCCGGGAAAGCGTGGAGGAACTGCTCGCCCGCCGGCGCGGCTTCGCGCGGGAAAACCATCCCGACCGCGCGCCGGAGGACCTGCGCGCCAATGCGACCTTGCGCATGAAGATCACCAACATGCTGATCGACGAGACGATCCGGCGGATCAATGTGGAAAAGAGCCTCGGCCTGTCGCGCTGAACGTCGCGGTCAGCCCTCCTGCTCCGGCGGCTTTGCGGCCGGATCGGAAGGCTTGAAGAAGAGGATGAGCTGCGCGAAGGCATAGGCCGAGACGACGAGGAAGATCGTGCCCCAGGTCTGCTCGCCATTGTAGAACTCCACCGCCGTCCAGGCCGCGCAACTCCCGACCAGAAGCAGCCGCCGCCAGAGCGGGCGGTAGAACGGGTGGTCGGGATCGATGAACTTCATGAAGGTCTCCTCGCACTTTCTCGCCTACATAGGCGGTTTTCCCGCGGGAGGAAACCGGCTTTCAAGCATCGAGCCGCTCCAAGAACGCCGCAAGCTCGGCGGGCGGGATATCGACGAGATGGCCCTTCTCCGGATAGGCACCGGAGCGCACGTCGCCGGCATATTCGCTGAAGGCGGCGATGCGCTCCTGCTGCAGCCGGTCGTATTCGGCGGCAAAGTTGCGGTAGACCTTGGCATGACGCGGATAGTGCCCGCGGTTCTGGCCGAGCACGTCCTCGGCGAAGAGATATTGCGCATCGCAGCCCGTGCCCGCGCCCATGGAGAGCATGACGAGCCCTGTCCGCGCGCTGATCGCCGCGGCGATCTCGCCCGGCACCACCTCGATCTCGGCCGCGAAGGCCCCGGCCTCCTCCAGCGCCTTGACCTGCCGGTAGATCTCCAGCGCGCTTTCCGCCGTCTTGCCGACGGCGCGGAAGCCGCCCGTCCAGGTCGCCTGGGAGGGGATGAGCCCGACATGGCCGCAGACCGGGATACCCTCCTCGCGCAGACGCCGGACGGTGGAAAGCCCGGCCGCGCAATAGACGGCATCGCCCCCCGCCCTCATCGCCTGGAAGGCGCCGCGCAGGTAATCGTCCGACGTGACGAAATCGCCGTATTCCAGCCCCGGAAAGGCGAAGACGGTGGGCGCCGCCTCGCGGAAGGCCGGGCCGAGCAGCGCCGGCGGCACGGAGACGAGGTCGATGCCCGCCTTCTCGGCGGCCTCCGCCTCCTCCAGCGTGACAACGCGCAGCATGGTGAGCTGCCGCTTGCCCTTCATCGCCCTGAGGTCGGCGACGGTCGGTCTTCTGGTCTTCATCCTGTCCTCCGGGCCGCCTTCAGGCGGCAAGCAATGTCTTCAGTTTGGTTTCCGGCGCGGCAAGCGCGGCGGGATCGGGATGCCGGCGGGCGGCGATCATCATTTCCGCAAGGCGGATGTCGCGGGCGACCGCATTGCCCCTGCCGATGCCGCTCGCCGCGATCAGCCGGCCCCCGGCATCGAGGTGGAAGAGGATGAAGGCGCCCTCGCCGAGGTCGCGCCGCACCGTCGCCGCCGCGCCGTCGGCAAGCCCGGCGATCTGCAGCGTCATGTCGTACTGGTCCGACCAGAACCATGGCACGGCGCAATGCGCCTCTTCCCCGCCGAGCATGTTGGCCGCCGCAAGCTGGCCCTGCTCCTGCGCATTGCGCCAGGATTCGAGCCGGACGCGCCGGTCGCCGTAGAGCGGCAATGGATAGGAGATGCAGTCGCCGGCCGCAAAAACATCCGGATCGGAGCTGCGCAGCAGGCCGTCGACGGCGATGCCGTTGTCGATCGCAAGCCCGGCCGCCTCCGCCAGTTCCGTGTTCGGCACCGCGCCGATGCCGACGACCAGCAGGCTTGCCGCGACAACGCGGCCATCCTCCAGCGTGAGGCGCACCTCGCCCGGCCGCTCCTCGATGCCGGCGACCTTCGCACCGCACAGCACCTCGACGCCCTCTTCCGCATGGCGGCTTGCAACGATGGCGGCGATCTCCGCCGGCACGCCGCGGCTGAGGACGCGCGGCAGGCCCTCGACGAGCGTCACGCTCGCGCCGAGTTTGCGGGCGCTCGCCGCCAGCTCCAGGCCGATGAAGCCACCACCGAGAATGGCGATGTGGCTTCCCTCCACAAGATGGGCGCGGATGCGCTGCGCGTCGTCATGGCTGCGCAGGGCGGCGATGCGCCCGCCGAAAACCGTGCCCGGCAGGGTGCGCGGGCGCGCGCCGGTCGCCAGCAGCAATTTGTCATAGGGGAGCGCCGCGCCGTCGCCGAGCAGCACCCGCCGGCCGACCCGGTCGATCGCAAGCACCGTGCGCCCGGGCAACACCGCGATACCGGCGGCGGCATAGCGCTCGGCATCGGCGACGAGCTTCGGGCCGGCGCCGGCGCCCAGCGCCTCCTTGGAGAGCGGCGGGCGCTCATAGGGCAGGTGCGCCTCGCTGCCGATCAGCGTGATCGTACCGTCGAAACCCTTCTCTCTCAGCGCGAAGGCTGCGCGCGCGCCGCACTCGCCGGCGCCGACGATGACGAAATCCGCCATAGCGTGATCCTCCCGAATATCGCGAAAAGCTAGAGCCCGATGAAGACCGTGCCGCCCTCGACCTTGACCGGATAGGTCCGAAGGTCGACGCAGACCGGGGCGCCCTTGGCCTCGCCGGTCTTGTAGTCGAAACGGCCGTTGTGCTTGGGACATTCGATGATGTGATCCATCACCAGCCCGTCGGCGAGGTGGATCTTCTCGTGGGTGCAGAGCCCGTCCGTCGCATGATAGGTGTCTTCCGGGCTGCGATAGATCGCAAAGGTGCGGCCCGCATGGTCGAAGCGGATGACATCCTCCTCGTCGATCTCGTCCGCTGCGCAGACTTCTACCCAGGTATCGCTCATGGTCTCTCCTCCGGTGGCAAGCTGGTTATTCGGCGGCCGCGACGGCCGGCTCGCTGTGGAATTCTTCCCTGTAGGGCCGCGCCGTGGCGGGCAGGTCGCGCTTGAGGAAATAGTCCTCGTTGCGAAGCTGGCGCAGGAAGGCGGGGATCATCTCCCGGTAGCCGTGCCATATGGACGGGTTCGGCGCCGGCAGGTCGTGCTTGATCATGGCGTGCAGCCGCGGCAGCGCGTGGTAGGGCACCATCGGGAACATGTGGTGCTCCACATGGTAGTTCATGTTCCAGTAGATGAAGCGGCTGACCGGGTTCATGTGGACGGTGCGACTGTTCAGCCGGTGGTCGATGACATTGTCGGCAAGGCCGCCGTGCTGGAGCAGCCCCGTCAGGACGTGGTGCCAGGCGCCGTAGAGCCGCGGCAGGCCGATGAGCATGGCCGGCAGGATCGAGCCGAGCGCGAAACAGAGAGCAGCAGTCGCAAGGTAGATGGCAAGCCAGATGCGGGCGATGCGGATCGCCTTCGGCTGCTCGGAGGCGGGGATGAAGGTCTTTTCCGCCGCGCTCATCACGCCCGCCGCATTGCGCAGCATGTCGATGGCCGCGTGCCAGGCATCGAGCAGGCCGAAGAAGTTGAGCACGAGACGGGCAAGGTCCGGCGGACGCATGACGGCGATCTCCGGATCGCGGCCGACGATGACCGTATCCGTGTGGTGGCGCGTGTGGCTCCAGCGCCAGGTCACCGGGTTGCGCATGATCATGAAGCAGGCGATCTGGTAGACGGCGTCATTCATCCACATCGTCTTGAAGGCCGTGCCGTGGCCGCATTCGTGCCAGCGGCTGTCGGAGGCCGAGCCGTAGAGCACACCGTAGACGAGGAAGAACGGCACCGCCCACCAACTGCCCCACAGCCAGATGCCGGCAGCCCCGGTGACCAGCATGGCGCCGAGCCAGATCGCCGTGTCGCGGATCGCCGGCGCGTCGCTGCGCTGCATCAGCGCCTTCATGTCCTTGCGGGCGATTTCGGTGTGATACCATTCGGCCGCGGCCAGGCCGTTGGCCACGGCGGCCTCGGCATCGCGGCCAAGAAGGCTGTAGTCCCGCTTCGTCGGCTTCATCCCTCGTCTCCTCCCTGCGGCGGCGCTTGCAGGCCCCGCCTCGTCTGATGCACGAACGATACCGCTCTTGCCTGCCTCTCTCAATCCTGCCATGATAGAATGCATCAAATCCCATCATTCACCATCATACAGGCATGATGGAAAGATTTCACGGAGGGGACATGGCATCGCGGCCCACCATAACGGATCTCGCGAAAGCCGCCGGCGTCAGCGTGGCGACGGTCGACCGCGTGCTGAACGGACGCCACAAGGTGCGCGAGGAGACGGCGCGGCGGGTCTATGACGCGGCCAATGCGATCGGCTACCACGCGGTCGGGCTCATCCGGCAGCGGGTCTTCGAGGACCTGCCGCAATACCGGCTGGGCTTCAGCTTCCAGCGCCCGGGCCAGGCCTTCTACCAGAATTTCGCCCGCGAGATCGAAATCGCCTGCAATGCCTGCACCACCGCGCGTATCGTGCCGCAGATCGACTTCATCAACGCGCAGACGCCGGCCGCCATGACGGAGATGCTGCGGCAGCTTTCCGCCCGCAACCAGGCGCTCGCCGTCGTCGCGCCCGATTATCCGGCAACGACCACCATGGTGGAAGACCTGAAAAACCGGGGCATTCCGCTCTTCTGCCTGCTCTCCGACTTCGCCATGGACGTGCGCCAGGGCTATATCGGGCTCAACAACATGAAGGTCGGCCGCACGGCGGCCTGGATGATCGCCCGCGGCGCGCGGCGGCCCGGCAAGGTGGCGATCTTCGTCGGCAGCCACCGCTTCCACGGCCACGAACTGCGCGAAATGGGCTTCCGCTCCTTCTTCCGCGAGAAGGGCCGGGATTTCGAGGTGCTGGACACGCTCGTCAATCTCGACACCAGCGAGATCACCCACGAGGCGACCGCCAACCTGCTTGCCCAGCACCCCGACCTCGTCGGCCTCTATGTGGCGGGCGGCGGCATGGAAGGCGCGATCTCCGCCATCCGCGAGGAGGGTTATGCCGGAAAGATCCAGCTCGTCGTCAACGAGCTGACACCGGAATCGAAGGCCGGCCTTGCCGACGACGTCGTCACCATGGCGATCAGCACCCCCTTGCCCGCCCTCTGCCGCGAACTCGTCTCGCTGATGGTGACGGCCATCGAGAAGGGCGAGGCAGCCGTGCCGGGGCAGACCTTCCTGCCCTTCGACATCTTCCTTCCGGAGAATATCTGACGGGCCGGATGATGGCTTTCCATCATCCGGCCGATGAATCTGTCAGCAATGAGGGTGCCGGCGGCGCCTTCGCCTTTGACGCCCGTCAAGCGCTTCCCGATCCTCATGCGTGCATGCGAGGCCGTCCTGTCGGCGGCCCCGAAGACCGGAGGACCCCATTCCATGCCGCCCCTTGATTTCGCCCTCAACCACATGACCGCGCCCGCGCTGAACCTCGACGCCTTCTTCGCCCTCGCCGTCTCGCTCGGCATGACCAAGGTCGAGATTCGCAACGACCTTGACGGCAACGCCATCCTGGACGGCACCACGCCAGCCGAGGTGAAGGCGCTCGCCGCGCGGCACGGCGTCACGATCATCTCGATCAACGCGCTCCAGCGCTTCAACGAATGGACGCCCGCCCGCGCCGCAGAAGCCAAGGAACTGATCGACTATGCCGCCGCCGCCGGTGCCCTGGCGCTCGTGCTCGTGCCGAAGAACGACGGGACCGGCCAAGCCGATGGCGAGCGGCAGACCAACCTTGCCGAGGCGCTCACCGCCCTGAAGCCTATGCTGGAGGCTGCCGGAATCACCGGTCTCGTCGAGCCGCTCGGCTTCGAGATCTGCTCGCTGCGCTCCAAGCGCGAGGCCGCCGAGGCGATCAAGGCGGTCGGCGGGGAACGGGTCTTCCGCCTCGTGCACGACACGTTCCACCATCACCTCGCCGGTGAGCCGGATCTCTTTGCGGAACTGACCGGCCTCGTCCATATTTCCGGCGTCGATGATGCCGACGTCACCGTTTCCGCCATGCGCGACGGCCACCGCGTGCTGGTCGGCCCGGGCGACCGGCTCGGAAACACCGACCAGATCAAAGCCCTGGCCGCTGCCGGCTATGCCGGGCCGCTTTCCTTCGAGCCCTTCTCGCCTTCCGTGCACGACGTCGCCGATCCGAGAGCGGCCGTGGCACAGAGCATCGCCTTCATTCGTGAAAACATCTAGGCCGGGCGGTGCCGGCGGCCCGTCCGCCGGCACTTTTCCCCAAAAGGACCGCGGGATTCCCGGCCGTGAAAATGGAACGGGCTTGACGTCCCGGACAGAAAATGGAATAAACATTCCGTGATACGGAATTCGCGGTTTGTTTATTCTGTTTTGACCCTTTGCCTCCCGGGAGGAGCAAGGGGCCGGCTGCCCGCAAGGGCCAGCTTTCCGGACAATCGGGTGGCGCTGCCGGACGCCACGTTGAGGAGGAGAACGACATGAAAAAATTCATTATGAGCTCGGCGCTTGCCGTGATGATGTCCACCGCCGCCCATGCCGAGACGATCGGCGTGTCGATGGCGCTGTTCGACGACAACTTCCTGACCGTCCTGCGCAACGGCATGTCCGACTACGCCAAAACGCTCGACGGTGTGGAACTGCAGATCGAGGACGCCCAGAACGACGTCGCCAAGCAGCAGAGCCAGGTGCAGAACTTCATCGCTTCTGGCGTCAGCGCCATCATCGTGAACCCGGTCGACACCGACGCTACCGCCGCGCTTTCCAAGGCCGCCGCCGATGCCGGCATTCCGCTGGTCTACGTCAACCGCGAGCCGGTCAACGTCAACGAACTGCCGGAAAAGCAGGCTTTCGTCGCCTCCAACGAGCAGGAATCCGGCACGCTGGAAACCAAGGAAGTCTGCCGCCTCCTGAACGGCAAGGGCAAGGTCGTCGTCATGATGGGCGAACTGTCCAACCAGGCCGCGCGCATGCGCACCCAGGACATCAAGGACGTCATCGCCACCGACGAGTGCAAGGGCCTCGAGATCGTCGAGGAACAGACCGCCAACTGGTCGCGCACGCAGGGCTCCGACCTCATGACCAACTGGCTCTCCGCGGGCCTCGAATTCGACGCCGTCATCTCCAACAATGACGAAATGGCGATCGGCGCCATCCAGGCGCTGAAGGCCGCCGGCCGCTCGATGGACAGCGTCGTCGTCGCCGGCATCGACGCCACGCAGGACGCGCTCGCCGCCATGGCGGCCGGCGATCTCGACGTGACGGTGTTCCAGGACGCCGCCGGCCAGGGCAAGGGCTCGGTCGACGCCGCGCTGAAGCTGGCCAAGGGCGAGAAGGTCGACACCAAGGTGTACATCCCCTTCCAGCTCGTGACCCCGGCCAACATCGCCGATTTCCAGGCGAAGAACTGAACCGGCTCTCGCCGGCCGCCGAAATCCGCTAGACTGCTGTGGACGCGCGCACGCAAGCGTGCGCGCGTCCGACCCGTTTCTGGTTGCTCCGGGAGGGAGGAAACGATGGTCAGTCCGACCACCATGGCCGCGGTTCGTGCAAGCGGCGCCATTCCGAATGCCGAATACCTGCTGTCCGCGGAAAATATCCGCAAGGAATTCCCGGGCGTCGTGGCGCTCGACAATGTCGAGTTCAAGCTGAAGCGCGGCACCGTGCATGCCCTGATGGGCGAGAACGGCGCGGGCAAGTCCACGCTGATGAAGATTCTCGCCGGCATCTACACGCCCGACCAGGGCGAGGTGCTGCTCAAGGGCCAGAAGATCCGCCTGCAATCGCCGCTCGATGCGCTGGAAAACGGCATCGCCATGATCCATCAGGAGCTCAACCTGATGCCCTTCATGACGGTGGCCGAGAACATCTGGATCCGCCGCGAGCCGAAGAACCGCTTCGGCTTCGTCGACCACGGCGAGATGAACCGCAAGACCGCCGCGCTCTTCAAGCGCCTCAACATCGCGATGGACCCGGAAACCCAGGTGCGCGACCTTTCCGTCGCCAACCGCCAGATGGTCGAGATCGCCAAGGCCGTTTCCTATGAGAGCGACGTGCTCATCATGGACGAGCCGACCTCGGCGCTCACCGAGCGCGAGGTGGAGCACCTCTTCACCATCATCCGCGACCTGCGCTCGCAGGGCATCGGCATCGTCTACATCACCCACAAAATGAACGAGCTGTTCGAGATCGCCGACGAATTCTCGGTGTTCCGCGACGGAAAATACATCGGCACCCACGCCTCGACCGATGTGACGCGCGACGACATCATCCGCATGATGGTCGGCCGCGAGATCACCCAGATGTTCCCGAAGGAAGAGGTGCCGATCGGCGACGTCGTGCTGTCGGTGAAGAACCTCACCTTGAAGGGCGTCTTCCACGACGTCTCCTTCGACGTGCGCGCCGGGGAGATTCTCGGCCTTGCCGGCCTCGTCGGCTCCGGGCGGTCGAACGTCGCCGAGACGATCTTCGGCGTCACCCCGGCGACCTCCGGCACGATCGCGATCAACGGGAAACAGGTCGATATCGACAGCCCGAACACGGCGATCAAGCACCGCATGGCGTTCCTGACGGAAGACCGCAAGGACACCGGCTGTCTCCTGATCCTCGATATCCTGGAGAACATGCAGATCGCCGTGCTGCAGGACAAGTTCGTCAAGAACGGCTTCGTCGCCGAGGGTGAACTGACGAAGGTCTGCGAGGAGATGAGCCGGAAGCTGCGGGTGAAGACCCCGAACCTTCATGAGCGCATCGAGAACCTTTCGGGCGGCAACCAGCAGAAGGTGCTGATCGGCCGCTGGCTTCTGACCAATCCGCGCATCCTCATCCTCGACGAGCCCACGCGCGGCATCGACGTGGGCGCCAAGGCGGAAATCCACCGCTTCGTGACGGAGCTTGCCCGCGACGGCGTCGCCGTCGTCATGATCTCGTCGGAAATGCCCGAGGTCCTCGGCATGAGCGACCGCGTCATGGTCATGCACGAGGGGCGCGTCACCGGCATTCTCGACCGGGCCGAAGCGACCCAGGTCAAGGTCATGGAACTGGCTGCCCAGTAAGATTTACGGCGGCCGAGGGGCCGCAAGGGAGGTAATCATGAGCACGAATTCCGCCGCGCAGGCCCAGGCCGCCGCCCAGAAGTCTGCCCGCCGGCTCCCGCCGGAACTCAACATCTTTCTCGTCCTCGTCGGCATCGCGCTGGTCTATGAGATCCTCGGCTGGATCTTCGTCGGCCAGAGCTTCCTGATGAACCCGCAGCGCCTGACGATCATCATCCTGCAGGTCTCGGTCATCGGCATCATCGCCGTCGGCGTGACGCAAGTCATCATCACCGGGGGCATCGATCTGTCCTCCGGCTCGGTCGTCGGCATGACCGCGATGTTCACCGCCTCGCTGGCGCAGGCCTCCACCTGGCCGCGCGCGCTCTATCCGTCCCTCACCGACCTGCCGGTCATCGTGCCCGTCGCGCTCGGCATCGGCGTCGGCCTGCTTGCCGGCTTCATCAACGGCCAGCTCATCGCCAAGACCAAGATCCCGCCCTTCATCGCCACGCTCGGCATGATGGTCTCCGCCCGCGGCGTCTCCAAGTGGTACACCAAGGGCCAGCCGGTCTCGGGCCTCACCGAACAGTTCAATTTCATCGGCACCGGCATCTGGCCCGTCGTGATCTTCCTCGTCGTCGCCGTGATCTTCCACATCGCGCTGCGCTACACCCGCTACGGCAAGTTCACCTATGCGATCGGCGCGAACGTGCAGGCCGCCCGCGTCTCCGGCATCAATGTCGAAGCCCACCTGGTCAAGGTCTATGCCATCGCCGGGGCGCTGGCCGGCCTTGCCGGCGTCGTCACCGCGGCGCGTGCCCAGACCGCACAGGCCGGCATGGGCGTCATGTACGAACTCGATGCCATCGCGGCAACCGTCATCGGCGGCACCTCGCTTGCCGGCGGTGTCGGGCGCGTCACCGGCACGGTCATCGGCACCGTCATCCTCGGCGTCATGACATCGGGCTTTACCTTCCTGCGCGTCGATGCTTTCTACCAGGAGATCGTCAAGGGCGTGATCATCGTCGCCGCCGTCGTCGTCGACGTCTACCGGCAGAAGAAACGCAAGACGTGACTAGGCAGTAGGCAGTAGGCAGTAGGCAGCAAAAGTGCCGCTTTCGTCGGAAACCTACAATTCCTTACTGCCTATTTCCTACTGCCTATCCCCCCAAACATAACGAGGACAACATGACTGTAAGATTTGGTCTTCTCGGCGCCGGCCGCATCGGCAAGGTCCATGCCAAGGCCGTCACCGGCAATCCCGACGCCGTGCTTGTCGCCGTCGCCGACGCCTTCCCGGCCGCGGCCGACGCCATTGCCAAACAGTATGGCTGTGAGGTCCGCACCATCGAGGCGATCGAGGCCGCCAAGGACATCGACGCCGTCGTCATCTGCACGCCGACCGACACCCATGCCGACCTCATCGAGCGTTTCTCGCGCGCCGGAAAAGCCATCTTCTGCGAAAAGCCGATCGACCTCGACGTCGAGCGCGTGCGCGCCTGCATGAAGGTGGTCGAGGAGACGAAGGGCAAGCTGATGGTCGGCTTCAACCGCCGTTTCGACCCGCATTTCATGGCTGTGCGCAAGGCGATCGACGACGGCCGCATCGGCGACGTCGAGATGGTGACGATCACTTCGCGCGATCCCGGCGCCCCGCCGGTCGACTACATCAAGCGCTCCGGCGGCATCTTCCGCGACATGACGATCCACGACTTCGACATGGCCCGATTCCTGCTCGGCGAGGAGGTCACCTCGGTCTCGGCCACCGCCGCTGTGCTGGTCGATCCGGAAATCGGCAAGGCCGGCGACTATGACAGCGTCTCCGTCATCCTGCAGACGAAATCCGGCAAGCAGGCGATCATCTCCAACTCGCGCCGCGCCACCTACGGCTACGACCAGCGCATCGAGGTACACGGCTCCAAGGGCGCCGTCTCGGCCGAGAACCAGCGCCCGGTCTCTATCGAGATCGCCAACGGCGACGGCTACACCCGCCCGCCGCTGCACGATTTCTTCATGACCCGCTACACGGAAGCCTATGCCAACGAGATCGCCGCCTTCATCGCCGCGATCGAGAAGGGCGCGACCATCACCCCCTCCGGCGCCGACGGCCTCGCCGCTCTGGCTCTTGCGGACGCGGCCGTGAAATCGGTCGAGGAAAAGCGCCAGATTTCCGTCGCCTGACGACAACCTCCTCCCAAGCAACTGGCCGGGCGATCTTTTCGCCCGGTCTTTTTGTTTGGAACACCCACACTACCCTCCTCCGTCATCCTCGGGCTCGACCCGAGGATGACGGAGGAGAGCGAGGGCGCCTCAACAGCGGATTTGGCATCTCACCGCTTTTGCGCCCTCAATCCCCGTCCGTCCGCGCCGCGATGACATCATGGTCCATCTCGGCCAGCGCCCGGTCGAGATGCCCCTCCAGCACCAGCGTCGCCTCCTCCGGCACGACGGAGATCGGCGGGGCGCCGAAGAGGCGGACCTGCTGGGATTGCGCCAGGCCCTCCTCGAGACCGCGCTGGATGAGGTCGAAATAGCGCGTGCCGGGGCCGGTGATGGCGATCGGCATGTTCTCGTAAAGGCTCACCACGCGCGAAAGCCCCTGACCCAGCGCCAGCCCCGCCTGGCGGAAGGCATATTCCGACATGCGGTGGCCCTGCCGGGCGCGCAGCGCGATCTTGTCCATTTCGACAAGCGGCACGAACTTCGCCGGGATCGTATCCGGCGGCACCTCGAAGGCGGTGCGCAGGATGCCGTAAAAGCCGGCGGAGGCCTCTATGCAGCCCTGCGCGCCGCAGCGACACAGTTTGCCATCCGAGGAGTTGAGCATGTGCCCGAAATTCGGCGCGGTAACGGAAAGCTCCCCCGAACGGTCGAACCGCGCGATGCCCAGCCCGATGCTGTGGCCGAGCGACAGCGCCGCGACCGCCTGCAGGTCGCGCATGCCCGCCTTCTCCATGCGCAGCGCCATGGCATGGGCGACGATCAGCGTCTCGTTGTTGAGCAGGATCTTCGCCCGCCACGGCGGCTGGAGCAGCGCGGCGAAATCCACCTGCTGCGCGCCGAAGACCGGCGACCAGACGAGCCGCGCCGTCACCGGATCGACGAGGCCCTTGCTGCTGATCGACACGACCAGCACCTGCGCACGGTCGATCCGGGACCGTTCCGCCAGCTTGTCGAGCGCGGCCACGAAGGCCTCGGTAAAAGGCCTCGTCGCGGTATCGGCATGGTTGCGCGGCTCCTCGAAACGGTCGAGCAGCGTGCCGCCGTAATCGGCAAGCGAATATTGCACCATGTCGGAGGAGATGCGCACGGTGGCGAGATAGCCGGCATCGCGCCGCTGGCCGAAGATGACGCGCGGCCGCCCGCGCGCGGCCGGGGCCTGCTGTTCGCGCCGCTCCAGCACCTCGGCCTTTTCCAGTTCCGCGGTGATCACGGAGACGGTCGCCGAGGCGAGCCCCGTGTGATGGGAAATGTCCGTATGGGCGAGCGGCCCGTGCCGGCGCAGCGAGGCGAGCACGAGCGCGCTGTTCTGCTGACGCACAAGCTCCGTGCTCGACTTGGTCAGCATCGTCGGTTTCCGCTCGCTTTCACAGGATGCAACACATGCCCCTCCCAAAGCATCTGTCACGCCGTCGTTCAAGGCTTTTCAAGCCATGTTGACAGCCTTCGAAACTTCTGACATTTATTTTCTCGACTGTCGAGAAAAAAGTCCCGAGACCATCGGGAGGGGTATCGAGGCAGTAGATCGTGGCCGGTCGTTGATTGGACGGGAGGTTCGTCCAGGCGGCCGGTGTTCACTTGGGAGGATATTATGAAGTTCGTTCTGAAGCTGATGGCAGGGGCTGCCATCATCGTTTCCATGCATTCCGCCGTACACGCCAAGGACCTCGTGGTCGGCGTTTCCTGGTCGAACTTCCAGGAAGAGCGCTGGAAAACCGACGAAGCCGCCATCAAGGCAGCACTCGAAGCCTCCGGCGACAAGTACATTTCGGCTGACGCCCAGTCGTCCGCCGCCAAGCAGCTGACGGACGTCGAATCGCTGATCGCCCAGGGCGCCAACGCCATCATCGTTCTCGCCCAGGATTCGGAAGCCATCGGCCCGGCCATCGAGAAGGCTGCCGCCGAAGGCATCCCGGTCGTCGGCTACGACCGCCTGATCGAGAACCCGGCCGCCTTCTACATCACCTTCGACAACAAGGAAGTCGGCCGCATGCAGGCCCGCGAAGTGCTGAAGGTGAAGCCGGAAGGCAACTACGTGTTCATCAAGGGCTCCTCGTCCGACCCGAACGCCGACTTCCTCTTCGCAGGCCAGCAGGAAGTGCTGAAGGAAGCCGTCGACGCCGGCAAGATCAAGTCCGTAGGCGAAGCCTATACCGACGGCTGGAAGCCGGAACTCGCCCAGAAGAACATGGAACAGTTCCTGACGGCGAACGACAACAAGGTCGACGCGGTCGTCGCCTCGAACGACGGCACGGCCGGCGGCGCGATCGCCGCGCTTGCCGCACAGGGCCTTGCCGGCTCCGTCCCGGTCTCCGGCCAGGACGCCGACCACGCCGCGCTGAACCGCGTCGCGCTCGGCACGCAGACCGTCTCGGTCTGGAAGGACTCGCGTGAACTCGGCAAGCGCGCCGCGGAAATCGCCGCCTCGCTCGCCAGCGGCAAGACCATGGACGAGATCGAAGGCGTCACCACCTTCAACGGCGGCCCGAAGGGCGTCGAGATGAAGTCGGTCTTCCTCGCCCCGCTGCCGATCACCAAGGACAACCTGAACGTCGTCATCGAGGCCGGCTGGATCCCGAAGGAAACGGCATGCCAGGGCGTTGCCGCCGGCTCGGTCGCAGCCTGCAACTGACGGGCAATGATCCGGTACTGACCTGACCATCACCAGGCGCCGCAACGGCTTCCGTTGCGGCGCTTGCGCAAGATGGACAGCGGGCAGAGGATGAGGCGGCGAAAATCCTCGAAGCGGAATGAGGACAAGGGGGACGCGGTTTTCCGCTCCGTCCCGCTACAGCCTCAAACCACGCCCGAACGACACGTTCAACAAGAGTGGGGGGACGGCAAAGCCATGGCCGACATCACGAATACCACGCATGCCAATCGCGCGCGATCGGCGAGCGAAAACCCGGTCAAGCGCTTCTTCCGCGCCACCGAGATCGACACGCGCCTGCTCGGCATGGTCGGCGCCATGCTGATCATCTGGATCGGCTTCAACATCCTGTCCGGCGGCCTGTTCCTGACGCCGCGCAACCTGTGGAACCTCTCGGTCCAGACCGCCTCCGTCGCCGTGATGGCGACCGGCATGGTGCTCGTCATCGTCACGCGCAACATCGACCTGTCCGTCGGCTCGATCCTCGGTTTCGTCGGCATGATCATGGGCGTGCTGCAGGCCGAACTGCTGCCGCAGCTGCTCGGCTTCAACCACCCCGCGACCTGGATCGTCACGCTGCTGGCCGGCCTCCTGCTCGGCGCGGGCATCGGCGCCCTGCACGGCGCGATCATCGCCTTCCTCAACGTGCCCTCCTTCATCGTGACGCTCGGGGGCCTGCTCGTCTGGCGCGGCGCCACCTGGTTCGTCACGAGCGGCCGCACGGTCGCCCCGATGGACGCGACCTTCCGCCTGATGGGCGGCGGCACGGCAGGCTCGATCGGCGCCACCGCCAGCTGGATCGTCGGCATCATCGCCTGCATCGCCATCGTCGCCACCATCGTCAACTCGCGCAAGCAGCGCCAGCGCTTCGGCTTCCCGCAGCGCCCGATGTGGGCCGAATATTTCCTGACCGCCGTCGGCTGTGCGCTGGTGCTCGGCGCGGTCGCCGTGGTCAACGCCTATCCCTGGCCCGTCGCCATCGCCCGCAAATATGCCGATGCCAACGGCATCGCCTGGCCGGAGGGCGGCCTCTTCATCTCGCATGGCATCGCCGTGCCGGTCCTGATCGCCATCCTCGTCGGCATCGTCATGACCTTCATCTCGACGCGCCTGCGCTTCGGCCGCTACGTCTTCGCGATCGGCGGCAACCAGGAGGCCGCGGAACTCGCCGGCATCAAGACGCGCTGGGTGACTGTCAAGATCTTCGCGCTGATGGGCATGCTCTGCGCCATCGCCGCGGCCATCTCCACCGCCCGCCTCAATGCCGCGACCAATGCGCAGGGCGAGCTCGACGAACTCTACACCATCGCCGCGGCCGTCATCGGCGGCACCTCGCTTGCCGGCGGCATGGGCACAATCGCAGGCGCCATGCTCGGCGCCCTCGTCATGCAATCGCTGCAATCGGGCATGGTGCTGGTCGGCATCGATACCCCGTTCCAGCGCATCGTGGTCGGCATGGTCCTTGTCGTCGCCGTCTGGCTCGACACGGTCTACCGCGCCCGCGCCAAGTAAGAGGAGCCCTTCCAATGACGGACACCCGTACGCCCCTCGTGGAGATGAAGAACATCTCCATCTCCTTCGGCGGCATCCACGCCGTCGACAATGCCTCGGTCGATCTGTATCCCGGCGAGGTCGTCGCCCTGCTCGGCCACAACGGCGCCGGCAAGTCGACCCTGATCAAGATCCTCTCCGGCGCCTACAAGCGCGATAGCGGCGAGATCCTGATCAACGGCGAGCCCGCCGACATCGCCAATCCGCGCGACGCCAAGAAATACGGCATCGAGACGATCTACCAGACGCTCGCCGTCGCCGACAATGTCGACGCCGCCGCCAACCTCTATCTCGGCCGCGAGCTGCGCACCCCCTGGGGCACGCTCGACGACGTCGCGATGGAGGCGAAGACCCGCGAGGTAATGGGCCGCCTCAACCCCAACTTCCAGCGCTTCAAGGAGCCGGTGAAGGCGCTTTCGGGCGGCCAGCGCCAGTCGGTGGCGATCGCGCGGGCCATCCTCTTCAACGCCCGCATCCTGATCATGGACGAGCCGACCGCCGCGCTCGGCCCCCAGGAAACGGCGCAGGTCGGCGAACTGATCAAGCAGCTCAAGAAGGAAGGCATCGGCATTTTCCTGATCAGCCACGACATCCACGACGTCTTCGACCTCGCCGATCGCGTCTCGGTGATGAAGAACGGCCAGGTCGTCGGTCACGCCCGCACGGAAGACGTCACCAAGGACGAGGTGCTCGGCATGATCATCCTCGGCAAGGTCCCCGAAAAAGCCATCCCCGGCCCGGGCGCCATGCAGACCGCCTGACCGGGAAGACGGGGCCGCCGGATTCTCCGGCGGCTTCCCCCGTCAAGTCTCCCGCAAAGCGCCCTGCCCGCAACAGATTGCCCTTTCCCGCATTTTCCCGATTGAAGCCCGCCCCCAGCTAGGCTAAGAACCCATTCATCGGACAGGCGAGTCATCGCCTTGGGAGCACCCGTAGCTCAGCTGGATAGAGTGTTGGATTCCGATTCCAAAGGTCACAGGTTCGAATCCTGTCGGGTGCGCCATTCTCGAACGGTCCGTTCTGGACACATGGGTTGCGATTTATTCCTGAGACATAGGTAACACTTTAGGACCCAAAGGGTTCGGCGAAGGTTCGAGCCTGCATGCCTCATCATCGAAATACCCCAGATCGTAATCCATGAAGCTTGCCAGCCAGATATGGTCTTCGAGCTGCTTGATGCCGACGGCCTGCCCGGCGAAGACCAGACTGAGATTGATCTTCTTGCGTTTGTAGCAGATGCGGCCGCACGTGGTGACGGTGACTGTCTGATCGTGGAAGGGATAGTCGAGCTCGGGCACCTTCGCTCGCCTCGCAAAGGCAAAAAGTGTAACCCATGTCTTCGGTATGAACTGTCACCCGTCTCTCGGGAAGGACAAACATCGTGACGATATTGTCGTCGCGGTTGCCTCTCGCCCGCATGATCGGCATCGACAGGGCTTTCGGCAAGGTCTGCGCTTCGTCCAGGATACGGTGCCCGGCAGCCCGGTACGCAAGCGATCACCATGGCGACAGAGCCTTGCTGATGACGTGGCCGTGCGGCGCGTCTCAGGGCGGGGCTGGCGGGTTCGGGCTTGCAAGGCCGAGGGCGGCGCGCAGCGTTGCCTCGCTCTGCCGGGCGAAACGGGCGGCAGAGCGACGCCCGCAGGCTTCGTCCCTCGCCGGCAGCGGGCCGGAAAGCCGTTCGGCGAGCCCGTCGACGGTCGTCGGCACATGGGGGATGTTCTCGACGATGCACAGGCGATGGGCGACGGAACCGTAGCGCACGACGGCCGGAATGCCGAGCTGCGCCGCCCGGCCGAGAACCCCCGAGGCGTGATCGCCGCACGGCGGGTAGAAACACCAGACCGCATCGCTTGCGGCATAGACCCCGAGCAGTTCCGCCTCCGAAACGCAGCGGTCCACCACAACCCCGCCCGCCTCGCGGAAGGCGGCCGCATAGGCCTCGACCATCGGCTCCACCCTGCCACAGGAAATGAACTGGAAGCGGGCCCTGAGGGCCGCGATGCGCACATAGCTGTCGGTGAAGAGGTCGAAACCCTTGCGACGGTTCTGCGTACCGACCGCCGTCAGCACCAGGTGTCCGCCCGGACGCCGCTCGCTGCGCAGCAGTTCCACCGCCTCCCGCTCCTCGTCCGTCAGGTCCCAGAGCTGGAAATCGTAGATCCAGTCCTTCGCGATCGCCGAGAAGGCGGGAAACACGTTGAAAGGGAGGATGGTCAGGGTATGGATGGCGCGAAAGCGCTTCAGCCGGCCGAGAACGGCGCGCTTCAACCGGCAGGAATGGCGGGACGAGACCGACAGCGAGATCGGCCGCAGCAACAGCCCCACCGTCCGCCGCCCGGCGAGCGCCCGTAGCAGGCCGAGAACGACATAGGCCAGGAAGGCCTCCTCCACCATCAGGAACAGGACGGGCGCGGGGGAAAGGAGCAATTCGCGAAGGCCGGCCCGGCGTGCGCCGAACAGGCGCTCCAGGACGCGCAGGTAACACGGCCGGCGGCCCTCCTGTGCCCTTGAATAGACGAGCGGCGCGCCGGCGCGCTTCCTGATCCGGGCCTGCCGCGTCCGCCACAGCCAGCCGCGCGCCGCCGCGACGCGATCTTGAGGCTGCAGGTTCGATCGCGCAGACGAACCCGTTGCAGCCGGCATATCCGAGCCCGCCTGCATGACATTCCCCCGAAAATGGTGCCGGATGCATCCGGGCGGTCCCGGCCCGGATGCGAAAGCGGAAGCGAAAGCGCACTGAAGCCGGCTCATTGGCCGAATTCCACGCCAGAAACCTCATTCCAAGACGCGCGACCAGCGAGCCAAACACAACCTTATCGTTAATATTTTTACCTTAGCGTGTTATTTCAGGAATTCAAGACGGCACTGCAACCACAGCGGTCCATCTTCCATTCGCAGTCCCTTCCCACCCGCACCAAACTTGCCGCCTTGGGCCAGAACGTTCATAAACGCCCGGAAGAACCGGCCGCACCAGGGAGGCAGGATGAACCTCAAGGAATTTGCCGCCCGCATCGGCCTTTCGCAGACCACCGTCAGCCGGGCGATGAGCGGCTATCCGGAGGTGCGGCCCGAGACGCGGCGGCGCGTGCTGGAGGCGGCGGAGAAACTCGGCTACCGGCCGAACATCAGCGCGCAGCGGCTGGCAACCGGCCGGGCCGGGGCGATCGGCATCGTCTTCCAGGGCGGCGGGCGCTTCGGGCCGCATTCCAGCGAATTCATGGGCGGCCTGTCCACCCGGCTGCAGGAGGACGGCATCGACATCCTCGTCTCGACCGTCGAGACGGAGGCCGACGAGGCCGCCGCCTATCGCCGGCTTGCCGCCAGCAAGCGGGTGGATGCGGTGGTGGTACACACGCCCGCCCGCACGGATGCCCGCATCGCGCTGCTACAGGCGCTGGAGCTGCCCTTCGTCGTGCATGGGCGGAGCACCGCGGAACGTCCTTTCGCCTTTCTCGATATCGACAATTTCGGGGCGATCGAGACGGCGACGGGCCATCTTGCCAACCTCGGCCACCGGCGGATCGCGCTGATCAACGGCGCCATGGCGGGCACCTATGCCCTCGACCGAGCCAGCGGCTACCGCACGGCGCTGGAGGCGCGCGGGCTCGCGCTCGACCCGGCCCTTGTCGGCCATGGCGAATTCACGGACGAGACGGGCTTCCGGCTGATGCAGGCCTTCCTCGCCCTTCCCGCCCCGCCGACGGCGGTCATCGCCGGTTCGATGATGTCGGCGCTGGGCGCCATGCGGGCGATCCGCATCGCGGGGCTTGGCGTGGGCGAGGACGTCTCGCTCATCGCGCATGACGACGTCTTCCCCTATCTCAGCCCGGACAACCTCGTTCCGCCGGTCACCACGACGCAATCGCCGATCCGCGCGGCGGGTGCGCGGATCGGCGACATGGTTCTGCGGCTGCTGCGGGGAGAAGCGCCCGAGGCCCTGCAGGAGATATGGCCCGTCGACTTCCGCATTCGCGGCTCGACCGGCCCTGCCCCACCCTGAGATCAGACCTTCAGTTCGCGGCGTTCCTTTTCGGTCTCCATCGCAAGATCGAGGACCTTCTGCAATTCGGCCGCGTGGCGGAAGCCGGGCTCGACCTGCTCGCCCCGCGCCACGGCGGCGGCGAAACGCGCATAGTTGGTCGGCACCGTGCCGGCATCGAGTTCACGCCAGACGGCCTGCTCGACATCCTCGCCGAGGCAACCGCGCAGGCGGGAACCCTCGGGCGTGTGGATGACCTCCAATGCGCCGCGGTCGCCATGCATGCGCAGGCGCAACTCGTTGAGATGGCCGGTTGCCCAGCGGCTCGCATGGATGACGCCGAGCGCGCCATTGGCAAAATCGACCGTCATGGTGAAGCTGTCGTTCGCGTCGAGATCGTATTCGCCGATACGGTTGTCCGGCGCCTTGTCGAAGGCACGCAGCCGCGCGAAGACGTGCTCCACCTCGCTCGCCGCGCCGTAGCTGGCGAAATCGAGGATGTGGACGCCGACATCGCCGAGCACGCCGTTCGAGCCGTGCCGGGTGGAAAGCCGCCAGAGCCACTGGCTTTCCGTCGCCCAGTTGCCCCAGGCCTTCGAGACGAGCCAGCTTTGCAGGTAGGAGGCCTCGACATGGCGGACATGGCCGAGTTCGCCGGCCAGCACCATCGCCCGCGCCTTCTGCAGGGGCGCGACATTGCGATAGGTGAGATTGACCATGGTGACGAGGCCGGAGGCCTCGGCGGCGCGCGCCATCTCGTCCGCCTTGGCATAGTTCTCCGCCAGCGGCTTCTCGCACATGACATGCTTGCCGGCCGCTAGCAGCGCCAGGGTGGTCGGGTGGTGCGCGCGGTCAGGTGTCACATTGGTGGCGGCGTCGAAGCCGTTCCAGGCGATGGCGTCCTCCAGCGAGGTGAAGACATTGGGAATGCCGTGCGTATCGGCAAAGGCCTTGGCGCGCAGCGGGTCCACATCGACCGCGCCGACAAGGTCGACGCCGTCGATCGCGGCAAAATGCTGGGCATGGGAATTGGCCATGCCACCGGTTCCAAGAACGAGCAGGCGCATCGTACCCTCAGCGATATCCGGCTTCGCCGGCTTCATGCAGTTTCGGGCCGCGCTCGACGATCGGCTCCAGCGCCTCTTCGACGGGCACGTTCGGCGCATCATGGATTGCCGTGTAGGTGCCCTGCGGGTTGAAGGCCCATTTCACACCGTTGGCGAGCACCTTCTGCACGGTGGCGTCGTGGTAGGTCGGATAGGTCTCGTGGCCCGGGCGGAAATAGAAGATGTTGCCGGCGCCGCGGCGCCAGGTCATGCCGGAGCGGAAGACCTCGCCGCCGGCGAACCAGGAGATGAACACCGTCTCCAGCGGCTCCGGCACGGAGAACTGCTCGCCGTACATTTCCTCGTTTTCCAGCACGAAGTTCTCGCCGAGGCCCTCGGCGATCGGATGGCGCGGATTGATCACCCAGAGCCGCTCGCGCTCGCCGGCCTCGCGCCATTTCAGGGCGCAGGGCGTGCCCATCAGCCGCTTGAAAATCTTCGAGAAATGACCGGAATGGAGCACCAGCAGGCCCATGCCCTCCCAGACGCGCCGCGCCACGCGCTCGACCACCGCGTCGCTCACCGCGCCGTGGTCCTTGTGGCCCCACCAGACGAGCACGTCCGTCTCGGCAAGCCGCGCCTCGGCAAGGCCGTGCTCGGGCTCCTGCAATGTCGCGGTGGTGGCGCGGATGTCCGGGTCGCGGTTCAGCGCGTCGGCAATCGTCGTGTGCATGCCGTCCGGATAGATCGAGCGCACGATCTCGTTCGTCTGCTCGTGGATGTTCTCACCCCATACGATGGTGCGTATCGCCATTTGCCGTTCCTCTGAAGCCGGAATTGAAACCGCTTTCAATTCGACGGAACCGATAGAGACAGACCCGATTCTTGGCAAGCGGGGTCCTTCACGATTCCGGTCGCCTTTCAGTGGAATGTCGATTTGGAGAAAAGGTTCAACACAAGCACGCCGGCGATGATGAGACCGAGGCCGACAATGGCGGCAGGATCGAGCTTCTGGCCGAAGACGAAATAGCCCACGGCCGAGATCAGCACGATGCCGAGCCCGCTCCAGATGGCATAGGCAATCCCGACGGGGACGAAGCGCAGGCTCCAGGACAGGAAGAAGAAGGCGATGGCATAGCAGACCACCATCATGGCGGTCGGCACGAGACGCGTGAAATGCTGCGCGGCCTGCATGGCCGAGGTGCCCAGCACTTCGAAGACGATGGCGACGACGAGGACGGCGTAGACGGCGGAAAGGTTCATGGCGTTTCTCTGGCGCCCGCGGGCGCAAAGGATATCGGGGATCAGATGCGCGTCAGCGCCAACAGCCGGTCCAGCATGGCGGCGCGGCTTTGCGCATCCATGGTCGGCGCGCCGAGCAGATCGGCAAGCCACAGGCCGTCGACGGCGTAGCGCACCAGCATGGCGTCGAGCGCGGAGTCCGTGCCGACATTCTCCGCAAGGTATCGCTCCACCCATTGTCGCCAGCGCTCGCGCAGATGCGGCTCGGAGATGAGGGCGACGGTCAGCACCTTCCACTTCTCGCCGTCGGCGATCCCCTCCGGCAGGAAGAAGACCGAGACATAGGCGCGGGTGAAGCGGCCCTTCGGCTCGGGATCCTCGCGCATCCTGTCGGCGATCGTCCGGTCGAGCTTGTCCGTCAGATCGGAGAAGAGGCCGTCGAGCAGCGCCAGCTTGTTGGGGAAATGATGGAGCAGCCCCCCCTTGCTGACGCCCGCCGCCTGCGAGACGGCGTCGAGCGTCACGCTCGCCGGCCCCTTCTCCAGCGACAGTTTCGCCGCAACCTCCAGCAATTGCTGGCGGACGGCTTCCGGATGTTTCTTGCGGTGGTGCGCCTTGCTCATGCTTAAAAGATACCGTCTGGACGGTTTCTTGTCAATCAGGCTGAGCTTACGACGGGCGGCACCCTTCGTCGCAGGCGCACGGCCGCCATTGCGCGCCGCGAAAGCGGGCGCTAAGACCGGGGAAACGGGAAGGGCCGATGACGGACACGACCGACGACAGGGACCGCCAGAGCGAGACGATCACCCTCTACCGGGCGATCGGCGGCGATGCCGCCGTCAGGGCGCTGACGCATCGCTTCTACGTGCTGATGGATACCTTGCCGGAAGCCGCGCGCTGCCGCGCGGTGCACCCGCCGGATCTCTCCGGCAGCGAGGAAAAGCTCTACGAATACCTGACCGGCTGGCTCGGCGGTCCACCGCTCTACACGCAGAAACGCGGCCATCCCATGCTGCGCCGCCGCCATTTCATGGCTTCGATCGGCCCGGCCGAGCGCGACGAATGGCTGCTCTGCTTCGTCCGCGCTCTGGAAGAGACCGTGCCGAGCGAGGGCCTGCGCGCCGTCATCCTGGAGCCCGTCACGCGGCTCGCCCACCACATGCAGAACCAGGAATAGCCCGATGCCGTTTCCGCTCCGCTCCGCGAGCCTCCTTGTCGCCGGCCTGATGGGGGTGACGGGCGTCGTCACCGCCGCCGCGGCCTCGCATGGCAGCGATCCGCGCCTGATGGCCGGCGCCTCCGCCATGTGCCTTGCCCATGCCCCTGCGCTGGTGGCGCTATACGCCGCCTGGCCGGGCCTGCGCACGGCGGCACTCGCATCCGTGCTGCTCGCCCTCGGCACCGCGCTTTTCGCCGGCGACCTCGTCCTGCGCCACTTCGCCGGGCACGGGCTCTTTCCGATGTCGGCCCCGACGGGCGGCATCACCATGATGGCGGGCTGGCTGGCGGTGGCGCTCGGCGCCCTGTTGCCCCGCAGGGAAAGCTGAAATCAGCGCTGCGGAATACGGCCGAAGCGCAAAAGATTGCCGTGCGGATCGTGGACGTAGAATTCCTCCATGTCCCAAGCCCGTACCGCCATCGGCGACAGCGCCGGCACGCCCTTCTCGCCGAACTCGCGGTGAAGGTCGCCGATGCCGCCGCCGCGCAGGTAGACGGAGGTGCGCTCGCAGAGCGTCCGATCGTCGGTCCGCCAGAAATGCAGTTCCATGCCGGCGCAGCGGCGGACGATGAGATAGTCGTCCGCCCGGTACACGACTTCGCTGAAGCCGAGCAGCCGCGTGTAGAAATCCTGTGTCTCCTCGATATCGAGCGACGGCAGGACCGGCAGCACTTCGATACGATCGGGGTCTTCGCTCATGCTCATGCCCCCTCGACGACGCTGAAGCCCTCGAACTTCGGCGGGCCGAGATAGATGTCCTTGTCGGCGGCGGCGTTCCTGTGCGCCTGCCGGAAGTTTTCCGATCGGGTCCAGGCGATGAAATCGTCCTGGCTCGCCCAGATCGAATGGGAGGCGAAGAGGGTGAACCCCTCCTCCGCATTGGTGTCGCCCCGAAGGAGATGGAAGGACTGGAAGCCTGGCATCTCCTCGAGACTGGAATCCCGTCCTTTCCAGATCGCCTCGAAGGCCTCCTCGTGGCCGATGGCGATGCGGAAGCGATTCATGGCGTAGAACATGGAAGACCTATCCCGTCAGAGCGAATCCCGCCGCAGGCGTCGCGGCTGCGGGAAGGCTACGACATTGTCGTTGCGCGCTTCAAGGTCGGACGCACCTTCGAAGCTTGCAACGCGCGCCGGCGGGCGGGCGCTTGCCAGCGGAAATTCCGCGACATTCTCGCTTTCCAGCATGTCCGCGCGGCGGGTCAGCAGGGCATAGAGTTCCGGCACGAGGCCGTCGCCGTTCTGGGCGGCCAACTTGTGCAGGCCGATCATCATGAAGGCTTCGGGTCTTTCGTCATTCACTGGGTGGTGTCTCCCTGGCTCATGCTCTGCAGGGCGCGCTCGAAGGAGGACTTGCTGCCGTTGCGCAGCGGCACGAAGGCCTTTTCCCACTTCTTGCAGCCCGTCTTCACGCGGATGCAGGCATCATGGCTGATACAGTCGATGGGGCAGAAGACGCAGTCGACCGAAGGCAGGACATTGTCGATGCGCGAGACCGCCTCGCGCAGGCCGCCGTCGTGATGGATGAGGTTGGCGCCGTAGGAGCTGGCGATCTGGCGCAGATGCGCCACCTGGCAATCCCGGCCGCCGACATAGAGGAAGCTGCGCCCCTCGAGCCCTGCCTTGCCGTCTGCCTTGTCGGCCGCGTCCGTCTGCTGGCGGGCCTGCTGCTGCTGCCTGTGCTTCTCGCGCATCGCCTTCCTCTCCGCTTCGCCCGACCGGCGCTTGACCTTGGTGACTTCCACGCTGCGGGGGGCCTGCGGCGCCCGCACCTCGACGCGCGGAGCGGCGGCCGGCGCTGCTGCGGCCGGGGCAACCTCCTGCGGCGCCGCCGCGATCTGCTTCCTCAGTGCGGCGAGCTGGCGCTCCAGATCCGCAATACGCCGGTCGCGTTCGGCGATCATCGATTTCAAGACCGCTTCCGCGCGGCCGGCAGTCACGTAATTCATGCAGGCTTCCCCTTTGGCACTCCGCACGGGCGGAGCCTCAGTTCGGGGGCAACCTACAAAACTTGAATTTCAGAGTAAAGTATAAACATGACTAGGAAAGTCATATTTTCGCGCAAAAAATTCCCCCCGCGGACGCGCGGCGGGAAACGGCGCCTCAGTTGAAGACGATCGGCACGTTGAAGGCCCAGGAGGATTTGCCGGCGGCCTCCGGGATCTTGGCGAAGGGCGCTGCGCGCTGCACCGAATCGACCGCCGCCTTGTCGAGCGCGGCGACGCCGGAACTGCGCGCGACGCGAATGCCGCTCGCCGCGCCGCTGGCGCTGACGGTGAAGCTCACCACCACGCTGCCCCGGTCGCCGCCCGAAACCCGCCGCTTGGCGCGGTTGATCTTGTTGCGCACCTTGCCCGGATAATTGGTGACGGCGGCATTGCCGGCAGTGGACGAATTGCCCTTCTTCTGGCCGCCGACCGCCGCGGTCTTCACGTCCGCTGAGCCGTCGACCTCGCCGCGCGTCGCGTTCTGCTTGGCCTTGCCCTTCTCACCGGCCTTGCGGACCGGCTTTTGCTTCGGCTTCTTGCGCTCGACCTTCTTGACCGGCTCTTCCTTCTTCACTTCCGGAACCGGTTTGATCTCTTCCTCGGGCTGGATTTCCGGCTTGATCTCGGGAACCGGAACCGCGGCGATCTCCACCTCGGCGGAGGGCACGAGAACCTCCTCGACCGGCTCGGAGACGATCGGGTCCGTCGGCGTCATAACCTCGGTCATTTCGGGTTCGATCTCGGTCGGCTGGATTTCCGCCACCTCCTGCGGCACCGGCTCGGTCACGTCGGGCTGGATCGTCTCGGGCGTGATCGTGTCCTCGGGATTACCGGATTCCACGGCCTCGAAGGCGCCGTTGCCCAGCATCGCCACCTCGGCGACGACCCCGCCGGCGATCAGCGCCTGCTCCTCCTCCGGCGCCGGCGCCATGGTGAGGATCGCGGCTGCGGTGGCGTGCGCCAGCAGGGAAAGGGTCCCCGCGCCGAGCCAGAGCCACTTGCTTCCAGACATGATATCACCCGTCATTCCGTTTCATGCATCGCGGCGCTTCATGCGTCGCGCACCCGATACTCAGCCTTCCAGGCTCGCCGCCGCCTTGCTGCGCGTCACGATGCCGTCCATGCAGCGGCCCTTGGCAAGGCCCTCGCCCTCGCAGACCGGCGCGTCGTTGATCAGGAGGTTCTTCACCGTCTCGCACTTGATGCCCGGCACGTCGAACTGGCGCACCTTGGACTTGCCTGCCGGCAGGTCGCGGAAATCGAGCAGCGCCAGGCGCTCCACCGTACCCTTGTCGTTGAAGATGACGAATTCGAAGGAGACCTTGGAAACGTTCTGCTCAAAACCGTTGGCCGCGACGAAGGTGAAGAGGCAGCCCTTCTGCGATCCGGCGAGCGCATTCAGCTCCACGTCCAGCCCCTTGGGCGCTGCGGCCTCCTGGGCTGCGGCACCGGTGAGGGTGGCGGCAGAAAGCATCGCGGAAAGAAGAAGAGTGCGTAGGGTCATGGGCTCGCCTGTCTCGCTGTCGGTTTTGCTGTCGGCCGAGAGCGACGGCCGCGGTCAGTCTATCCGGTGCGCGCCAGAATTAACATGACTTTATAGCACCGGTATTGCGTGCATAGATAAATATGAGTAATGAAGTCAAGATAGTAAACGCAAAATCCGCGTCAAACCCCTGTTTCGCCAACAAAATTTACTGCGACAGGCTCCACGACGGGACATTCGATCAAGGCCGAGCCCATGAGCAACACGACCCGCCCGACCCCCGCTGAAATCCGCGCCTTCCGCGCCGAGAACCCGAAGCTGCGTGAGCGCGACATCGCCGCCACGCTCGGCATTTCGGAAGCCGCGCTCGTCGCGGCCGAGGTGGGGCTGACGGCGGTGCGCATCGACGGCGACGCCAACCGCTTCCTGGAACGCTCGGAAGCACTCGGCGAGGTGATGGCCCTGACCCGCAACGAGAGCGTGGTGCATGAGAAGATCGGCGTCTTCGAGAAGATCAACACCGGCAAGCACGCCTCGATCGTGCTCGGCGAGAACATCGACCTGCGCATCTTCCCCGGCACCTGGGCGCACGGCTTCGCCGTGACCAAGACGGACGGCGAGCAGGTTCGCCGCAGCCTGCAGTTCTTCGACAAGGCCGGCGTCGCGGTGCACAAGGTGCATCTGCGCCCCGCCTCCAATCTCGAAGCCTACGAGGCCATCGTCGCCGATTTCCGCCTGGAGGACCAGTCGCAGGACTTCGTCGAGGTGGTGTCGCAGAAGGTCGAGGAGACCGGCCCGGTAGACGTCCCGGCACTGCGCGAGAACTGGGCCGCGATGACCGATACCCACCAGTTCTTCGGCATGTTGAAGAAGCTGAAGATCGGCCGCCAGGATGCCGTGCGCAGCGTCGGCGAGGATTTCGCCCGGCAGGTCGCGGCCGATGCCGTCGGCCACCTGATGCGCGCGGCCGCCGAGCGCGGCAGCGACATCATGTGCTTCGTCGGCAATCACGGCACGATCCAGATCCACACCGGCCCGGTGAAGAACATCCAGCCGATGGGTCCCTGGCTCAACGTCATGGACCCGACCTTCCACATGCACCTGCGCATGGACCACATCGCCGAGTGCTGGGTCGTGCGCAAACCGACCGTGGACGGCCATGTCACCTCGCTGGAAGCCTATGACGCCGGCGGCGAGATGATCATCCAGTTCTTCGGCAAGCGCAAGGAAGGCATGACGGAGCGCGCGGACTGGCGCGAGATCCTCGACGGCCTGCCGCGCCCCGACAGCGCCGCGGCCTGAGGCCGAGAAGACAGACGAGTGGCGCGGCTCCCCGGGTCGGGAAGCGCGCCGGTTACCCGCGAAGGACCACGATCATGAGCAAGAGCTTCGATTTGCGCCGCGCCCGCCCGTGGGAAGTGGCCCTCACCGTGTTTGCCCTCTCCGCCCCGTTCGTGCTGCCGCTGGCGGCCACGGGCGAGAGTGGCTTCATCCGCGAGGCCGTCGCGCAGGAGATGCAGCAGGTCGACAGCTCGAAGCTGGTGGCGATCGGCGGCGCGGTGACGGAGATCGTCTATGCGCTCGGCGAAGGCGGCCGCCTCGTCGCCCGCGATTCGACCAGCACCTTCCCCGAGGAAGCCCTGCAGCTTCCCGACGTCGGCTACATGCGCCAGCTCTCGCCGGAGGGCGTGATCGCCGTCAACCCGACCGCGATCCTCGCCGTCGAGGGCAGCGGCCCGCCGGATGCGCTCGCCGTTCTCAAGAGCGCCGGCATTCCCTTCGAGACCGTGCCGGAAGGCTACGACCGCGCGGCCATCCTCAAGAAGATCGACGTCGTCGGGACGTTCCTCGGCGTGCCGGACAAGGCAAAGGAGCTGGAGACGACGGTCGCCGCCGACCTCGACGCGGCCATCGCCGACGCCGCCAGGCGGCCGGAAAGCGAGCGCAAGCGCGTGCTGTTCATCCTCTCCTTCCAGAACGGCAGGGTGATGGCGGCCGGCGGCCACACAGCGGCCGACGGCATCATCGGCCTTGCCGGCGCGGTCAACGCGACGGAAGGCACCTTCGAGGGCTACAAGCCGCTCACCGACGAGGCCATCATCAAGGCGAGGCCCGATGTCATCATGGTCATGTCGCGCCCCGGCGCCGGCAGCAGCGACGAGGAAATCCTCGCCCACCCGGCCATCTCGGTGACGCCGGCCGCCGCCAGCAAGTCGGTCCTGCGCATGAACAGCCTGCACCTGCTCGGCTTCGGCCCGCGCACCGCCTCGGCCATCCGCGATCTCAACAAAGAACTCTACGGCAATGTCTCTCAATGATGCCCTCGGCGGCAAGGATGCAAGGGGCTCCCTCCTGATGCGCTCCGCCCGGTCCCGGGCCGCCGGCGACCGCACGGCGATCGCGCGCCTGACGCTCGCCGCCCTCCTCGCCGTCTCGGCCCTGGCGCTCGCCCTGTCGATCGCGACCGGTGCTTCGGATGCCTCCGCCCTCAACGTCATCGGCGCGCTCTTCACCGGCGCAGAGGACACGGCGCTCAGCGTGCGAGACCGCATCATCGTCTTCGACATCCGCATGCCCCGCGCCCTGCTCGGCTTCCTGATCGGCGCGGCGCTCGCCATGTCCGGCGCGGTCATGCAGGGGCTCTTTCGCAATCCGCTCGCCGATCCCGCCCTCGTCGGCATCTCCTCCGGCTCCGCCCTCGGCGCGGTGCTGATGATCGTGCTCGGCGCCAGCCTGCCGGCGGGCGTGATGATCGCACTCGGCGCCTTCGCCCTGCCGCTCGCCGCCTTCCTCGGCGGCCTCTTGACGACGCTGCTGCTCTATCGCATCGCCACGCGCGGCGGGCAGACCTCCGTCGCCACCATGCTGCTCGCCGGCATCGCGATTTCCGCGCTCGCAGCCGCCGTCACCGGCATCCTCATCTACATGGCCGACGACAAGCAGCTGCGCGACATCACCTTCTGGAGCCTCGGCTCGCTCTCCGGCATGACCTGGGCGAAGCTGTTCGCCGCCGGACCGATCATCCTCATTGCGCTCATCGTCGTGCCCTTCCTGTCGCGCGGGCTCAACGCGATCACCCTCGGCGAGGCCGCGGCCTTCCACATGGGCGTCAAGGTGCAGCGGCTGAAATACATTGCCGTCGTCTCCGTCGCCGGCGCGGTCGGCGCCTCGGTCGCCGTCAGCGGCGGCATCGGCTTCGTCGGCATCGTCGTGCCGCATCTCCTGCGCATCGTCATCGGCCCGGACCATCGCTACCTGCTGCCGGCCTCGGCGCTGTTCGGCGGCGTGCTGATGCTCGGCGCCGACATGCTCGCCCGCATCATCGTAGCGCCCGCCGAACTGCCGATCGGCATCATCACGGCGCTGGCCGGCGCCCCGTTCTTCCTCTGGGTGCTGCTGCGCGACCGCACGCGCAACGGCTGGTAAGAGAGCCCATGATCACCGCAAGAAACCTCACGGTCGCCCTTTCGGGCAAGACCATCGTGCACGGCGTGTCGCTGGAGGCGAGAGCCGGCCAGCTGACCGCCATCGTCGGCCCCAACGGGTCCGGCAAGACGACCATGATGAAGGCGGTCGCCGGCGAACTGCCGAGCAAGGGCGAGATCACCATCAACGGCCATGCGCTGGCCTCGCTCGAGCCCTGGCAGCTTGCCGTCAAGCGCGCCGTGCTGCCGCAGGCCGCCACCATCGCCTTCCCCTTCACCGTGCGCGAGATCGTCCGGCTCGGCCTCACCGTCGGCCCGAACCGCCATGCCGAGCGCATCGACGCGATCACCGCGGAAGCGCTCGCCGCCGTCGACCTTGCGGGCTTTGCCGGCCGCTTCTACCAGGAGCTTTCGGGCGGCGAGCAGCAGCGCGTGCAGCTTGCCCGCGTGCTCTCGCAGATCTGGGAGCCGGTTCTCGACGGCGAACCCTGCTTCCTGATCCTCGACGAGCCGGTCTCTGCCCTCGACATCCGCCACCAGCTGACGATCATGACGCTCGCGCGGCGCTACTGCGCCGGCGGCGGCGGGGTAATCGCCGTCATGCACGACCTCAACCTTACCGCCATGTTCGCCGATCACATGGTGATGATGAAGAGCGGCCGCATCGAGCGCGCCGGCCCGCCCGCCGAAGTGATGACCGACGATGCGATGGAGGCCGTCTTCGGCTGCCGCATGCGCATCAACGGGGTGCCGGCCACCGGCGTTCCCTTCGTGCTGCCGCACACCGCTTCGGCCTGATTTTCCAGCGCCTTACGGAACCTTTTGCCCCTGCCGCCGTTGTTTGCCCCGGAAAGACCGTTCCGCCAAGGGGGTGGAGCGCTGTTCGGCCCGCGCATCCGCGGGCGACCGCAAAAGGAGAAACGGCATGGCCAACGGACTGTTTTCATCCCGCAGCAAGAGCCTTCGCAACGGCATCCAGGACGAGGCCCAGGCCGTCGAGGAGCAGATCGCGGACCTGCGTGCGGAGATCGCCTCCCTCGCCAAACTGCTCGCCGACGACGCATCGAGCGGGGCGAGCGGCATCCGCAGGAAGGCCCGCGCCGCGAAGGCGCAGGCGAGCGAGGCCGCGCACGACCTGAAGGACCGCGCCCAGGGCGACATTCGCGACATGATCGCCGCGGGCGAGGATATCCTTGCCGACTTCCAGGCGCGCTACGGGCATTCCGGCCGCCGCGCCCGCAAGGCGGTGAAGGAGCACCCGCTCGCGACCCTCGGGGTGGCGGCCGCTGCAGGCTTCCTGCTCGCCGCTCTCCTGCGGCGCTGACCCCTTCCATCCACCTTTTCCGGGGCGCCGGCCGGCGTCCCTCCCGATGCGGAGCGTCAACGGCATGCTGTCACTGGGGGCCATTCTCCTGCAAAACCTCGTCACCCGCGTCACCGACCGGGTGGACGAGACGATGGACGTCGCCAAGCGCAATGCGATCGCGGGCGCGGCGATCGGCCTGCTGCTGGTCACCGCCTACGGTCTCGGCGTCGTCGCCACCGCCGTGCTGCTCGCGCAGCACTACGGCGCCGTATCGGCGCTCTTCGGTCTTGCCGGCGGCTTCCTGCTGCTCGCGCTCATCGTGCTGGCCGTTGTCGCCATGCGCAACCGGCGGGAACGGGAACTGCGCCGCATTCGCCGCCAGCAGCTTGCCGCGCGCCGCGACCTGATGGCGGCCGCCGCCGCCGTCGCGATGAAGAAGCCCCTCGCCGCGACCGCCGTCGCGCTCGCCCTCGGTTTCCTGCTCGCGCCGAAATCCCGCCGCGGCGACGACTGATTTCCAGATATCCGCTGATCCGCATGCCGCCTCAGAGCGGCATGCGGATCAGCGCCGTGACGCCCTTGGGCAGGTATTCGACATGCACGCTGCTGCCGAGAACCTTGTCGAGGCTGCGCTCGATCAGCACCGAGCCGAAGCCGCGCCGGCCGGCGGGCTTGACCGGCGGTCCGCCGACCTCGTGCCAGGTCATGTTGAGCACGCTCTGGTCGTCTTCCTTCATCACGCGGGCGGTGATCACCACCTTGCCCGAGCGCACCGACAGCGCGCCGTACTTACGCGCATTGGTCGCCAGCTCGTGCAGGACGAGGCCGAGGCCGACCGCCTGGTCCGGCCCCAGCTCCACCTCGTCCTTGTGGATCTCGATCTGGCTGTCGAAATCCAGCGCATAGGGCATGATCTGCTTTTGCAGCAACATCTTCAGGTGGATGACGCCCCATTCGTGGTCGCTGAGGAGGCCGTGCGCCTCGGAGAGCGATTGCAGGCGGCCGGCGAAGGCATCCATGAACTCGACCGGGTCGCTCGTCTGGCGAAGCGTCTGGCGGGCGAGCGACTGCAGCATGGCCAGCGTGTTCTTGACCCGGTGGTTGAGCTCGCGCAGGAGAAGCCGTGTACGCTCGGAAGCAAGCTGCCCCTCCGTCACATCGACATTGATGCCGAGGAAGACCATCGGCCGGCCCTCCGCATCCCATTCGTGCACGCGCCCGCGCCCGAGCAGCCAGCGGCCGGACTTCTCCGCCCGGAAAGTCCCGTCATATTCCTTGCCGGAGGCGAGCGCATCGCGCAGGCGGCCGATGGTCATCTTGCGGTCCGCCGGATGCACGGCGGTGAAGAACCGTCGCGCCCGCATGGGCTTGGCCGGCTTGACGCCGAGCATGCGATAGAAGGTGTCGTTGCCGGAGACCATGCCCGTCGACAGGTCCCACAGCCAGCTTGCGACATTGGCCGCGTCGAGCGCCAGGGCATGGCGCTTCTCGTCACGCGAGAGCACTTCGGCAGCCAGCATGCGCCGCCGGGCCTCATCCTTCAGCTTGATGAGCGAAGCGGCAAGCGAGGCCAGTTGACGCAGCCGCGGCGGAAGGTCCGGGGCGGTGCGCGCATGCGGCTTGGTGTCGAAGACGCAGACCGTGCCGATCGGCTGACCGTCCACGATGATCGGCACGCCGGCATAAAAGCGAAGGTGCGGCGGGCCGATGACGCTCGGCAGCCCGGAAAACCGCGCATCCTTGCAGGCATCGGCGATGACGAGCGGCTCGGTAGGACTTTCCGCAATCATGCGCGCGCAAAAGGATGCGTCCGACGGCGCCCTGATATCCGGCACACCCTGGCGCGCGAGGAACCATTGGTCCGTGCGGCCGAGAATGGTGACGAGGGCGATCGGCACGTCGAAGAGGCCGGCGGCAAGGCCCGCAATATCGTCGAAATCGGGATCGGGGCCGAGGAAGACCGGCATCGCGGCATCGAGCGCCGCCAGGCGGTCGGGTGCGTCCAGAACCGCTGCAACATCGGACGATACTGTCAGAACGTTGTCCTTCATACGCCTTCGGTATGCGATTCCGCGTCCGGTTTCACCCCTGGCTTTCGCCGGCAGACGCTGTTCGCCCCGATCCCCCCTGTTTTCCGCCGTCCGCAAGGTCGCGGACGGCGTATGTTTCGTTACATCAGGATGCGAAAGCGCGCGAGGTGATCGGCGCGGAAACCGCATCCGGGCCATAGTCGCTTTCCCCGCTGACCTGCAGAAGTTCCTGCAGGCGCTGGCGGGCGCGGTTGACACGGCTCTTGATGGTGCCCAGCGCGCAGCCGCAGATCTCGGCAGCCTCTTCATAGGAGAAGCCGGAAGCGCCGACCAGGATGATCGCCTCGCGCTGTTCGTCCGGCAGCTTCTCCAGCGCCTTCTTGAAGTCCTGCATATCGAGCGACCCGTATTGTGAAGGGTGCTGCGCCAGGTTCTCGGTAAAGAGACCGTCGGAATCCTGCACCTCGCGGCCGCGCTTGCGCATCTTGCTGTAGAGTTCGTTGCGCAGGATCGTGAAGAGCCAGGCCTTCATGTTGGTGCCCATCTCGAACTGTTCCTGCTTGGCCCAGGCCTTCATGATCGTATCCTGCACGAGGTCGTCAGCCTGATCGTGCCGGCCGATGAGAGAAATCGCAAAGGCGCGCAGGCTCGGCAGAACCGCCAGCAGTTCCCGCTTGAACGTCGTCTGTTCCTGATCCATCCTACCCTCAATCAGCCCGTTGCACGCGGTTTTCCACCGCATCCAGTTTCTCGAGAAGATCCAGGAACCTCTGGGGAAGCGCCTCATCCTGTACCTGATGGTAGAAGGCTCGAAGCTTCATCGCAATCTGCGCATTGGGGTCGTCGCTCGCGGAGGATCGTTTTCCGCCTGCTTTCTTGTTCACGCTATTCACTGTGCCACTCTCATCTTTCATATGCCCTTGTGACGAATTCGGCGTGGAAATGCCCGGCGCCAAAAAAAGTTCCCGGTCCCGGAACCTTAATTTGGCTTCCGCGTTCAAACCGTCGACTGCCAACTCGAACACGATCAGAACAGGGGACCATCATGCCGATTTCCGACCGCATCGGACCGCACCTTCCGGCGCTGCGCCGCTATGCCCGCGCGCTGACGGGAACACAGCCCTCCGGCGATGCCTATGTGGCGGCGACCCTCGAAACCATCCTGATCGATCCCTCCGTCATGCCGGAGGGCGAAGACGACAAGGCACGGCTCTTCGGTCTGCTCAGCCGCATCATTTCCTCCCTGCCCGTTTCCTTGAGCCGCGGCGCCGGCGCCATAGCACCCGGCACGGAGGCCCCGTTCGACCTTTCCGGCGTGCCTCCGCTCGGCCGGCAGGCGCTGCTGCTGGCGACCGTCGAGGGCTTCACCGTCGAAAAGACGGCGGACATCCTCGACGCCGAGCCGACCACCATCCGCGCCCTGCTCGACGCCGCCTTCACGGAAATCGCGGCGCAGGCCGAGACCGGCATCATGATCATCGAGGACGAACCGTTGATCGCCCTCGACCTTGCCCACATGGTCAACGGCATGGGCCATCGCGTCACCGGCATCGCCCGCACGCAGGCCGAGGCCGAGACGCTCTGGAGCGATAGCCGCCCCGGCCTCGTACTCGCCGACGTGCGCCTTGCCGACGGAAGCTCCGGCATCGATGCCGTCAATTCCATCCTCGCCCGCACCGACATCCCGGTGATCTTCATCACCGCCTATCCCGAGCGGCTGCTCACCGGCGAACGGCCGGAACCGGCCTTCCTCGTTTCCAAACCGTTCAATCCGGAGCAGGTGAAGGTGCTCATCAACCAGGCTCTCCTCTTCACCCCGCAAGCGCGCGCCGCGGCCTGATCTCGCTCCCGGACGGCCGCAGCGACGGCGCAGCCGGCGGCGGTGGGAGGCACGCCCACCGCCGCCTTTTCCTTGTCTGAAAACAGGGGTAACGGGTGCCCTACCTACCGCCCCCTTTTGTGTTCCACCGATGCCACGAAAGAAAACAGCCAGCGTCTGGGAGACACTGGCTGCTTGAGTATCCACGGACCGGAGGGGGACACGGTATCGTGGTCGATCATCGGTCGAGGGCCTTGCATGTGGGGGACATGCGCTGACCGGTGACGGCTGAGAAACCCGCGAGGGAGGATTTGGTTCCCGCCGGTCGAAATTTTTTTCAGATGGTTTTCAGTCGATCGTTTCCAGCTCGGCCCGATGCCGGTGGAGCGCGAGGAAACGGCGATAGTCCCGGTCGTAGCCGGCCTTGCGGGCGGGGTCGGGAAGGAAGGCGCTACTGCCCGGATACATCTGCCGGCCGGCAGCAGGAAGGTCGGCATGCAGCCCGCCGGCCACCGCCGCCACCATGGCGGTGCCGAGCAGCACCGCATCGACGGACTGCGGCACCACGACACGGCAGCCGGTGACGTCGCGGTAGAGCTCCATCAGAAGCGGATTGCGCACATGGCCGCCGGCGACATGCAGCGTATCGAGCGGGTAGCCATCCGTACCGAGCCTTTCGAGGATATGGCGGATGCCGAGCGCGATAGCGACCGAGGTCCGCCAGTAGAGGCGGCAGAGCCCGTCGAAGGAGGCATCGAGCGAAAGGCCGCTGACCACGCCGAGGGCGTGCGGATCGGCCAGCGGCGAGCGGTTGCCATGGAAATCCGGCAGGACATGCAGCCGCGCGGCAAAAGCCTCGCCCTCTTCTTCCTGCAGCGCGCGGATGCGTGTGACGATGCGCGCATGGTTCGCCGCCGACGGCTCACCGCCCGCGCTGTGCGTGCGCACGACATGGTCGAGCAACGCGCCCGTCGCCGACTGGCCACCCTCCACCAGCCACCAGCCCGGCAGCACCGCCTCGTAATAAGGCCCCCACATGCCGAAGCCGAACCGCTTCTCGCGCGAGAAGGCAACGATGCAGCTCGACGTGCCGCCGATGAGGGCAAGCTGGCGCTCCAGCGTCTCCGGCGCGCCGGCAAAGGGCCCGAGCACCCCGAACGCGCCGGCATAGGCATCGATCAGTCCGGCCGCGACCACACAGCCCGTGTCGAGGCCGAGTTCCGCGGCGGCCTCCGGCGCAAGGCGCCCGACGGCCCGGCCGACCGCCAGCGTTTCCTGCGGCAGCGCAGCGCGCTCGCGCAGGTCCCCAAGGCCGATCGCGTTCAGGAAGCTGTCGTTCCAGGGTTGTCCTTCATGGGAGAGATAGTTCCATTTCGCCGTCATCGTGCAGCGCGAGCGGGCGTTCACGCCGGTCGCCCGCCAGGTCATGAAATCGGCAAGGTCGAAGACATAGCCCGTCTTCGCCCATTGTTCCGGCCGGTGGCGCTTCAGCCACATCAGCTTGGGCATTTCCATTTCGGGCGACATGACGCGGCCCGAATGGGCCAGCGCCGGGTGATCCGTCGCCGTGCAGCGGTCCGCCTCTTCCAGCGCGCGGTGATCGAACCAGGCGATCGTGTCCCAGCGGGCCCCATCGCCGCCGGAGACGGCCAGAGGCCGTCCCGCCGTGTCCCGGACGACCAGCGAGCAGGTCGCATCGATGCCGAGGGCGGCGATGCGGTCCGCCTCCGCGCCCGCAAGCGCCCGGGCCGCCCTCACCGCGGCGCAGGCCGCCTGCCAGATGTCTTCCGAATCGTGCTCGGCATGGTTCACGCCGGGTCGGCGCAGGGCGATCGGGTGCTCGGAACGTCCCAGCAAGGCGCCGCTCCGGTCGAAGACGCCGGCCCGGGCACTGCCCGTGCCGATGTCCACCGCAACGATCAGATCGCGCATCAGTATTCTTTCCCGCCGGCCTCTTCCTCGCGGATAAACTGTAACAATTCCCGCATGTCGTCAAACAGGACGTCGGGATTGAGGCTGAGCAGCGCCTCGCGATGGCGCGGCGCGCGCGCATGGGAGCCGCCGGTGAAGGCGACCACCCGCATGCCGGCGGATTTTGCCGCCGTGATGCCCGCGGGGCTGTCCTCCACCACCACGCAGCGGCCGGGCGCGACCCCCATGGCCGCGCTGGCATGCAGGAAGAGATCGGGCGCCGGCTTGCCGCGCGAGACCATGCTGGCGCTGAAGATGTTCGGCTCGAACCTGTCGATGAGGCCGGTGACGGTAAGCGACAGGCGGATACGCTCCAGTTGGCTCGAAGAGGCCACGCAATGGGCGATGCCGAGCCCGTCCACCGTTTCGGCGATGCCGTCGATGGCCTTGAGCTCGGCGCGGAAGCGCTCGTAGAGCACCTTGCGCATCGCGTCCAGAAAGGCCGCGTCGATCGCGAGCCCGTAGTCGGCATGCAGGATTTCCGACATGCTCTTCAGGCTGCGGCCGAGGAAGCGCTCATGGGCCTCATCGGCGCTCATCGTCACGCCCGCCGCGGCCAGCGCCTCGACCAGCACCGCAATCGAGATCGGTTCGCTGTCGACGAGCACACCGTCGCAATCGAAGATCACCAGTTCTGTCCGTTTGGCGGCCATGACGTCCCGTTCCATTGTCAGGCCTTTCTCGTACTGTCTGCTCCTCCGCTTGGAAAGCCCCGCGATTGTGGGGGGTTCCTCAGGTGGCGAGCCCGTCGTCCAGATAGGCCTTGAGCGTCGCCCGCGTCCCCTTCTGCTGGAGGGATTCCAGGGCGTTGGCAAAGCGCTTGCGGAAGAGACCGGATCCCGCCACCGCGCCAAAAATGTCCTTCAGCTCCAGGAAGGCATCGGGATCGCCCTTGGCCGCCGTCGCCGCAGCGTGGATACGGTCGATATTGGGATCGTTGAAGGTGATCGCCTTGCCGCTGTCGGTCGCGCCGGCAAGGTAGTGGCACCACAGCGCCGAGACGAGCGCGAGGCCGACGACGTCCTCGCCGCGCGCCAGCCGGTCGGCGGTGGAGGGCAAGATGAACTTCGGCTGGCGGTTGGAGCCGTCCTGCGCCAGCCGCGGGATCGTGTCGGCTATCTTGGGGTTCAGGAAACGGCGCTCGATCAGCGAGAAATAGTCGTTGAGGTCCGTGTCCGGCACGGGCGGGATGACGGGAATGATCTCCTCGCGCTCCAGCTTGGCGAGGAAGGCGCGGATATCGGGATCCTCCATCGCCTCGTGCACGAAATGGATATCGAGCAGGGCGGCCGGATAGGCGATCGCCGCATGGCCGCCATTGAGGATGCGGATCTTCATGTGCTCGTAGGGCGCCACATCAGGCACGAACTGCACGCCGGCCTTTTCCAGCGCCGGGCGGCCCTCAGGAAAATGATCCTCCAGCACCCATTGCTTGAACTCCTCGCAGAAGACCGGCCAGGCGTCGTCGATGCCGTAGTCGTCCGTGACGATGCCGATCTCGCGCGGCCCGGTCGCCGGCGTGATGCGGTCGACCATGCCGTTGGGGAAGGCGACGTTGGCGTCGATCCAGTCGGCAAGAGCGGGATCGGAAAGGCGGGCGAGACCGGAGACGGCGGCATGCGTCACCTCGCCATTGCCCGGGATGTTGTCGCAGGACATGACGGTGTAGGGCGGCATGCCCTTGTCCCTGCGCGCCTTCAGGCCGGCAAGGATGAGCCCGAAGACGGTCTTCGGATCGGCCGGGTTGGCGGCATCGGCGGCGATCGCCGGGTGCGCCGGATCGAAGACGCCGGAAGCGGGATCGATGAAATAGCCGCCCTCGGTGATGGTCAGCGAGACGATGCGGATCGCCGGGTCCGCCAGTTGCGCGATGGTCGCCGCCGCGTTGCCGGGCGCAAGGTAGCCGATCATCGCGCCGGTGACGCGCGCGCCGGAGCGGTTGTTGTCCTGCTCGACGACGGTGGTCAGGAAGTCCTGGCCGGCCAGCTTGTCGCGCATCGCCGCATCGGAGGGCAGGACGCCGGCGCCGATGATCGCCCAGTCATGATCGAGGCCGAGATTGAAGAGATCGTCGAGATAGACCGCCTGGTGCGCCCGGTGGAAGTTGCCGACGCCGAAATGCACGATGCCCGCTGCAAGGCCGTCGCGCCCGTAGGCCGGAACGCCTGCGGTCCTTTCGACCGCATCGAGGGTGGCGAGCGACAGTTTCGTGGTCATGGTCCATTCCTTCCGGTTGTCCGGTCTATTCCGGGCCAGGTCCGCTTGCGGCGGGCCTCAGCTCATCCAGTTGCCGCCGTCGACATTGTAGGTCTGCGCGACGATGTAGTTGCTCTCCTGCGAGGCGAGGAAGACCGCCATGCCCGTCAGGTCCTCGGCGGTGCCCATGCGGCCGAAGGGCACTTCCGCGCCGACCAGCCGCTTCTTCTCGCCGAGCGGCCGGTTCTCGTAGCGGGCGAAGAGTGCGTCGACGCCGTCCCAATGCTCGCCGTCGACCACGCCGGGCGCGATGGCATTGACGTTGATGCCGTGCGCGATGAGGTTCAGCCCGGCCGACTGGGTGAGGCTGATGACCGCCGCTTTGGTGGCGCAATAGACGCCGACCAGCGCCTCGCCGCGCCGCCCGGCCTGGCTCGCCATGTTGATGATCTTGCCGCCGCGCCCCTGCGCGATCATCTGCCTGGCCACCGCCTGCAGGGTGAAGAGCGTACCGGCGACGTTGATCGAGAACAGTTTCTCGTAGCTCTCGCGCGTGATCTCGACGATCGGCGCCAGGTCGAACAGCGCGGCATTGTTGACGAGAATGTCGATGCCGCCGGCTTCCTTCACGCAGGCCGCGACGGCCGCGTCGATCGAAGCCTGCCGCGTCACGTCCATCTCGACTGCATAGGCGGCCGGGCCGATCTCGCGGGCCGTCGCCGCCGCCCGTTCGCTATCGATGTCGGCGATGGCGACACGCGCGCCCTCGCGCACATAGGCTTCCGCGAAAGCGCGGCCGATGCCGCGCGCCGATCCGGTGATCAGCGCGCTTCTGCCGGCGAGCCGTTTCATCGGATGGCCTTTCCGGCGTCGTCGAAGCGATGGATGCGCGTTTCGTCGGGAGTGAGGAAGACGGCATCGCCGTGGGTGACGGGGACGTCGCCGCCGGCGCGCACGGTGAGCATGCCGATGCCCTCGGCATTGACGTGCAGGAACGTATCGGAGCCGAGATGCTCGGCGACCCCGACGACGCCCTTCCACGTCCCGCTCTCCCTGGACAGCGCGATATGTTCCGGCCGGATGCCGACGGTCGGGGCATTGTAGGGCCTGGCCGCCTCGCCCTTGACGAAGTTCATGCGCGGCGAGCCGATGAAGCCCGCCACGAACAGGTTGTCGGGCTTGTTGTAGAGATCGAGCGGCGAGCCGACCTGCTCGATATTGCCGGCGTTGAGAACGACGATCTTGTCAGCCATGGTCATCGCCTCGACCTGGTCGTGCGTGACATAGATCATCGTCGTCTTCAACTGGTGGTGCAGTTCGGAAATCTCCAGCCGCATCGTGCCGCGCAGCGCCGCGTCGAGGTTCGAGAGCGGCTCGTCGAAGAGAAAGGCCGACGGCTCGCGCACGATCGCCCGGCCGATGGCCACGCGCTGGCGCTGGCCGCCGGAAAGCTGGCCCGGGCGGCGCTCCAGATAGTTGGTGAGGTTCAGCACACGGGCGGCTTCCGTCACCTTCCTGTCGATGGCCGCCGGATCCATCTTCGCCATCTTCAAGGGGAAGGCGATGTTGTTCTTCACCGTCATGTGCGGATAGAGCGCATAGGACTGGAACACCATGGCAAGGCCGCGCTTTGCCGGGGCGGCGCCCGTCACGTCCTTGCCGTCGATCTCGATTGAGCCGGAGGTCGTGTCCTCGAGCCCCGCGATGAGGCGCAAGAGCGTGGACTTGCCGCAGCCCGACGGGCCGACGAAGACGACGAACTCGCCGTCCTCGATGGCAAGGTCGATGCCGGGAATGACCTGCGTCGTGCCGAAGCTCTTGTTGACCTTTTTGAGAATGATCTTGCCCATGGCTGTCTCCCCGATCTCTCTTCGTTACTTCACGGCGCCGAAGGTCAGGCCGCGGACAAGCTGCTTTTGCGAAAACCATCCCATGATCAGGATGGGGGCGATGGCGAGCGTGGAGGCCGCCGACAGCTTCGCCCAGAACAACCCTTGCGGACTGGAGAACGAGGCGATGAAGGCCGTCAGCGGCGCCGCGTTCGTCGTCGTCAGGCGGATCGTCCAGAACGCCTCGTTCCAGGCGAGGATGATGTTGAGCAGCATGGTGGACGCGATGCCCGGCACCGCCATCGGGGTCAGCACGTAGACGATCTCGCCCCACAGCGATGCCCCGTCCATGCGCGCGGCCTCCAGGATCTCGCCGGGGATCTCGCGGAAGTAGGTGTAGAGCATCCAGATGACGATCGGCAGGTTGATCAGCGTCAGCATGACGGTGAGGCCAAGGCGGCTGTCGAGCAGGCCGGTGTCGCGGAAGATGAGATAGATCGGCACCAGCACGGCGACGGCCGGCATCATCTTGGTCGAGAGCATCCACATCAGGATGTCCTTGGTCCGCCGCGTCGGCGAGAAGGCCATCGACCAGGCGGCCGGCACGGCGATCAAGAGCGCCAAGAGCGTCGAGCCGACCGATATGATCACCGAGTTCAGGAAGAACTTGAAGTAGTTGCTCTGCGCCTGCACGGCCGCATAGCTCTCCACCGTGCCGGAGGGCAAGAGGTTGAAGCCCTGGATCGCCTCGGTCTCGGACTTGAACGAGGTGATGATCGTGTAGAGGATCGGGAAGAAGAGGATCAGCGCAATGATCCAGGCGGCGATGGTGAAGACGACGGTTCGTCTTGTCGAGACGGCGCGGGCCATGGTGTATTCCTCCCAAAAAGCAGTTCCAGGAAAAGTGTGAAGCGGTTTTCCGTCCGGAACTGCGATAAACTATTTGTCCAGGTTCTTGCCGACGGCGCGCATCAGGAAGAAGGCGACGATATTGGCGAGGATCACGGCGATGATGCCGCCGGCCGAGGCGCCGCCGACGTCGTAGCCGAGAAGCGCCGTACGGTAGATCAGGAACGGCAGGTTGGTGGAGGCATAGCCCGGCCCGCCATTGGTGGTGACGAGGATCTCCGCATAGACGCCGAGCAGGAAGATCGTCTGGATGAGGATGACGACGGTGATCGAGCGGGCAAGGTGCGGCAGCGTCAGGTAGACGAAGCGCGAGACGAAGCCGGCGCCGTCCATCTCGGCCGCCTCCTTCTGTTCGCCGTCGAGCGATTGCAGCGCGGTGAGCAGGATGAGGGTGGCGAACGGCAGCCATTGCCAGGCGACGATGATGATGATCGAGAATAGCGGGAACTGGGCGAACCAGTCGACGGGCTGGAAGCCGAGCGCCCGGTTGATATCGGCCAGCACCCCGTAGCCCGGATGCATGATCATGTTCTTCCACACCAGCGCCGCCACCGGCGGCATGACGAAGAAGGGCGAGATGATCATGATGCGCACGATGCCCTGCCCCCACATCGGCTGGTCGAGCAGAAGCGCGATGCCGACACCGCCGACGACGGTGATCAGCAAAACCCCGCCGACGATGAGCAGCGTGTTCCAGATCGACTGGAAGAAGGCCGGATCGGTGTAGAAATACTGGTAGTTGAACAGGCCCGCCCAGCTGACATTCGCCGGGTTCAGGAGATTGTAGTTCTGGAACGAGAACCACAGCGTCATCGCCAGCGGCACGATCATCCAGACCAGAAGCAAGCCCACAGAGGGCGCCAACATCAGCCGCGCCAGACCGCGCGTGTTCTCCGTCGCCATCGTTTCCTCCCGAGAGCCGGCATGCCGGCCGATGCTGTCAAATATAGCTGCGCGGCAGAGCTGCCCCTCATCCCCTGCCGGGACCTTCTCCCCGCAGGCGGGGAGAAGGAGGAAGACGGAGAGCCCATCGCTCCTCTCCCCGTTCACGGGGAGAGGATGCCGGCAGGCAGGTGAGGGGCAACCGCCGGAAATACCATCCGTTCAGCGGCTGCCCGGAACGCGTCCGGGCAGCCCGTCCTTGGGGAAGAAACGGATTACTTGATGTAGCCCGCGCGGGTCATTTCGCGCACGGCCGTCGTCTGGGCCTGGGCGAGCGCATCCTCTACCGAGGACTGGCCAGCGAGCACGGCCGAGAAGAGCTGGCCGACCGTGGTGCCGAGGCCCTGGAATTCAGGGATCGCCACGAACTGGCCGCCCGTATAGGGCACCGGCTTGACCGAGGGCTTGGTGATGTCGGCCGCGTCCATCGCCGCAAGGGTCGGCGCTGCGAAGGGTGCCGCCTTCTCGTATTCGGCGTTCTTGTAGAGCGAGGTGCGCGTGCCCGGGGGAACGTTCGCCCAGCCTTCCTTGCTGGCGACGAGTTCCGTGTAGCCCTTGCCGGTCGCCCAGGCGATGAACTTCTGCGCGGCCTCGGCCTTGGTGGAGCTTGCCGGCACGGCAAGGTTCCAGGACCACAGCCAATGGCCATGGTTGCCATTGCCCGTATCCGGGAAGATCGCGTAGCCGACCTTGTCGGCGACCGTCGAATCCTTCGGATTGGACACGAAGGAGGCGGCAACCGTGGCATCGATCCACATGCCGCACTTGCCCTGCTGGAACAGCGTCAGGTTCTCGTTGAAGCCGTTCGAGGAGGCGCCCTGCGGGCCGGCGTCCTTCATCATGTCGACGTAGAACTGGAGGGAGGCCTTCCACTCCGGCTGGTCGAACTGCGGCTGCCAGTTCTCGTCGAACCACCGGCCGCCGAACGAATTGTTGAGCGCGGTGAGGAACGCCATGTTCTCGCCCCAGCCGGCCTTGCCGCGCAGGCACATGCCGTTGATGTCGGCGCCGCGATCGGTGATCTTGCGCGCGGCCTCGCCGATGAATTCCCAGGTCGGGGAATCGGGCATGGTGAGGCCGGCCTTCTCGAACAGGTCCTTGCGGTACATGATCATGGCGGATTCGCCGTAGAACGGCGCGGCATAGAGCTTGCCGTCCACCGACAGGCCGCCGCGGATCGCCGGCAGCAGGTCGTCGGCGTCATAGTCGGCGCCGAGCCCGTCGAGCGCGACGAGCCAGCCCTGCTTCGCCCAGATCGGAACCTCGTAGTTGCCGATCGTGACGATGTCGTACTGGCCGCCCTTCGTGGCGATGTCGGTCGTGACACGCTCGCGCAGCACGTTCTCTTCCAGCGTCACCCAGTTGAGTTCGATATCGGGGTTCTTGGCGGTGAATTCGTCCGTCAGCCCCTGCATGCGGATCATGTCGCCGTTGTTCACGGTGGCGATGGTCAGCGTTTCGGCATTGGCGAAACCGCACAGGAGCGCAGCCGAGCAGGTGCCCAGCAAAAGGGTCTTCAAGTACATCATCTTCCTCCCAGAATGGCTTTGAGCATTTGCTTTGCTCATGGGCAATTACTCGCACATTGCCGCGACAAGTCAACGGCCATTCGTTGCTGCACCGCACAAAGCAGGGTAGCGGCCGTTGAATCTCATGGAGAAATTTTTCGGGGTGCGGGTCCGGCGGCGGTCCGGATCAGGCGGAAAGCAGGTGGCGGGCGGTCGCCTCGTCGGTGATGACGCCGTTGATCATGCGCCCGCGCAACGCCGCCAGCAACGCCGCATACTTGCGCCTGCCCTTGGCAAGGCCGATGACCGTGGTGGTCTCGCGCGGCGGCAGCGGCACCGAGGCGACGCGCTCGTTGATGCTGCCGTCGAGCAGCTTGCCGTCGCGGTCGAACATCCAGCCACAGATCTCGCCGGCGGCCCCCTCCTCCATCAGCCGCGCCATCTCCTGCGGATCGAGGAAGCCATCGAGGCAGAGCGGCGCGTCGGCGCCAAGTTCACCGATGCCGACGAAGGCGACGTCGGCCTCGCGGCCGAGCTGGAGGGTCGATTGCACGAGGCTCTGCTTGTGCAGGAGATCGCGTTCCTCCGTGGAGGAGACCAGCACCGGCAGGGGCATCGGATAGTGCCGCGCCTTGACGGCATCGGCCATCGAGAAGATGACGTTGTAATAGGCCGCCGAGCCGTCCGGCCCGATATTGCCGGTCAGCGACATGATGCGGTGCTGCGGACATTCCATCGCCGGAAGCTGGTCGATCGCCGCCTTCAGCGTGCGCCCCGTCCCGACGGCGAGTACGATCGGCTCGGATTTCTTCAGCCAGCGCTCGATCTCCGCCGCACCCGCCTCCGCGATGCCGATCGTCGTGGAGGTCGAGCCCGGATCGCTCGGCACGATATCGACATGCACGAGGCCGAACTTCTTCTTCAGCTCCTCGCCAAGCTCCAGGCATTCGGCGATCGGGTGGTCGAGCCGCACCTTGATCAGCCGCTCGGCGACGGCGAGCGAGACGAGCCGCTGCGCCGACTGGCGGGAGATGCCCATGGCGGCGGCGATTTCGTCCTGCGTGCGACCCGCGACGTAATAGAGCCAACCGGCCCTTGCCGCATCGTCGAGCCGCCCGGTTGTCTCCGCCCGCTTCGCCATGGTTTTCCCCTGCTGTTCCAGAGGATTTGCTGCATCTTTTCCGGCGACCTGTCAAACGTCATCTGATGACGCGGCCGGAACAGTCTTCCGCAGCGCATGGGGAAAACATAACCCGTTTCCTCATGTTTGTTTCCGCTGCACCCCCTGAAAAACCGGCATTTCTTTTGAAGTTTTACCGTTTGATAAAAAAATAAACCTGAGTTACCGTTCTCCTATTCAAAAAGCCCACGCGAATGGGAGATAAAGATGGGAACGACGCAATCTGGGATTCATCGGGGGCGTCTTGCGCCGGCCGAATACGAAACGAACTTTTCCGACCTTCATCCGCGCCTCGACGATCACGAGGCGCTGGTCGCCGCCGACCGCTGCTACTTCTGTCACGACGCGCCGTGCATGACGGCCTGTCCTACCTCCATCGACATTCCGATGTTCATCCGCCAGATCTCGACGGGCAATCCGATCGGTTCGGCCAAGACCATCTTCGACCAGAACATCCTGGGCGGCATGTGCGCCCGCGTCTGTCCCACCGAGACGCTTTGCGAAGAGGCCTGCGTGCGCAACACGGCCGAGCATCGCCCGGTGGAGATCGGCCGCCTGCAGCGCTATGCGACCGACGTGGCGATAACGGAAAACAAGCATTTCTACGAACGCGCCGCCCGCACCGGCAAGGCCGTGGCGGTCGTCGGCGCCGGCCCGGCTGGTCTTGCCTGCGCCCATCGCCTCGCCATGGACGGCCATGACGTCGTCATCTTCGAGGCGCGCGAAAAGGCCGGTGGCCTCAACGAATACGGCATCGCCACCTACAAGGCGGTCGACGATTTCGCCCAGCACGAAGTCGATTACGTGCTGTCGATCGGCGGCATCGAGGTGAAGAACGGCCTGAAGCTCGGCCGCGACTTCACACTCGCCGACCTCACCGCCAATTTCGACGCCGTCTTCCTCGGCATGGGCCTTGCCGGCGTCAACGCGCTCGGCGCGGAGGGCGAGAACCTTCCCGGCGTTGTCGATGCCGTCGACTTCATCGCAGAACTGCGCCAGGCAACGGACAAGGCGAGCGTGCCGGTCGGTCGGCGCGTCGTCGTCATCGGCGGCGGCATGACGGCGATCGACGCCGCCGTGCAGGCGAAGCTGCTCGGTGCCGAGGAAGTGACGATCTGCTACCGCCGCGGCAAGGAGCACATGAACGCCTCCGGGTTCGAACAGGACCTTGCCGCCTCCAGGGGCGTGATGATCCGCCACTGGCTGCAGCCGAAGCGCGTCATCGCGCGCGACGGCCACGTCGCCGGCATCGAGGTGGAATATACCGAGATGCGGGACGGCAAACTCACCGGCACCGGCGAGACCGGCGTTCTTGCCGCCGACCAGATCTTCAAGGCCATCGGCCAGACCTTCGAGGCGGCCGGCCTCGGTTCGCTCGCCATGGCCGGCAACCGCATCGCCGTGGATGCGGAAGGCCGGACGTCTGTTCCCAATGTCTGGGCGGGGGGCGACTGCGTGAAGGCCGGCGAGGACCTGACGGTCACCTCGGTCGCGCAAGGACGCGACGCGGCCGATTCCATCAACCGCATGCTGGCCGCCGGTGCGCAGCCCGCCGTTGCCGTCGCTTGAAGGGGAGGATGAGACATGGCTGATCTTCGCAACGATTTCGTCGGCATCAAGTCGCCCAACCCCTTCTGGCTGGCCTCCGCGCCGCCGACCGACAAGGCCTACAATGTCGAGCGCGCCTTCAAGGCGGGCTGGGGCGGCGTGGTCTGGAAGACGCTGGGCGAAGAAGGCCCGCCGGTCGTCAACGTCAACGGCCCGCGCTACGGCGCGATCTGGGGCGCCGACCGCCGGCTTCTCGGCCTCAACAATATCGAGCTGATCACCGACCGCGACCTCTATACGAACCTGCGCGAGATGAAGCAGGTCAAGATGAACTGGCCGGACCGGGCGCTGATCGCCTCGATCATGGTACCTTGCGAGGAGGAGAGCTGGAAGGCGATCCTGCCGCTGGTGGAAGAGACCGGGGCGGACGGCATCGAGCTCAATTTCGGCTGTCCGCACGGCATGTCCGAGCGCGGCATGGGCGCGGCGGTCGGCCAGGTGCCGGAATATATCGAAATGGTCGTGCGCTGGTGCAAGCAGTACACCCGCATGCCCGTCATCACCAAGCTGACGCCCAACATCACCGATATCCGCAAGCCCGCCCGCGCCGCCAAAGCCGGCGGCACCGATGCCGTGTCACTGATCAACACGATCAACTCGATCGTCTCCGTCGACCTCGACAGTTTCGCGCCGAACCCGACGGTCGGCGGCAAGGGCACCCACGGCGGCTATTGCGGCCCGGCGGTCAAGCCCATCGCGCTCAACATGGTGGCCGAGATCGCCCGCGATCCGGAGACCTACGGCCTGCCGATCTCGGGCATCGGCGGCATCACCACCTGGCGCGATGCCGCGGAGTTCCTGGCGCTCGGTGCCGGCAATGTGCAGGTCTGCACGGCGGCGATGACCTACGGCTTCAAGATCGTGCAGGAGATGATCACCGGCCTTTCGAGCTGGATGGACGCCAAGGGCCATCGCAGCCTCGACGACATCATCGCCCGCGCGGTCCCCAACGTCACGGACTGGCAGTACCTCAACCTCAACTACATCGCCAAGGCCCATATCGACCAGGACGCCTGCATCAAGTGCGGCCGCTGCCACATCGCCTGCGAGGACACCTCGCACCAGGCGATCACGCAGTTCGTCGACGGCGTCCGGCATTTCGAGGTGATGGAGGACGAATGCGTCGGCTGCAACCTCTGCGTCAACGTCTGCCCGGTGGAGAACTGCATCACCATGGTGGGCCTGGAACCCGGCACGCTGGATCAGCGCACCGGCAAGCCGGTCGACCAGAACTACGCCAACTGGACGACGCACCCGAACAACCCCGCGGCGCGGCAGGCGGCGGAGTAGACGAGAGGCCGGGTTTTTGCCCGGCCTTTTCACCTCCACATTGTGATCATCCTCATTCGTCACGCGCCTCCGTCGTGCACCGCCCTCTCCTCCGTCATCCTCGGGCTTGACCCGAGGATCCATGCTACAAGGCGAAACCGTGCCGTGATGCGTGGATCCTCGGGTCAAGCCCGAGGATGACGGAGGAGAGGTGTTCGCGACTATCGCAATGGGGTCGGAACGCTTGGCGACGTCTCACCCGAAGAAATTGAAACTCTGCCCCGCGCTATAGGCCAGGAACGCCAGTGCGGCGAAATAGACGATCGTCAGCACCACCATGCCGTACCCCGCCAGCACCACCAGCCCGTCCCTCTGCGAAACGCCGGCGGCGAGCAGGAGAATGGCGACACCCGGCAGCGTGTTGGAGAAGGGAATGAGCCCGAGCGGCGCCATGAGCAGGACCCCTGCCCCCATCAGCACCAGCCCGTTGACCCGGTTCATTACCGCCCCGGTTGTGAGCCCCGTCAGGCGCGGCTTGAAGAACCGGTCGAACTTGCGCAGGAACGTCACGCCGCGCTCCAGGACGGGCCTGAGCTTGCCGCTGTCGAGCCGCCGGTCGGCCACCTTGCCCGGCAGCCAGGGCAGCCGGTTGAACGTGATCGCCGCGCTGATCAGCACGATGCCGGCGCCGAAGACCGTGGAGACGCCGGGGATCGAGACGGGAAACAGGAAGGGCAGCGACAGGAAGGCACAGAGCAGGAGCAGGCCGCTTTCGCCCATCATCGCGAGCAGGTCGCGCAGCGTGATGTGCTCGCCCCTGATCGACTGGATGATATCCTCGAGCAGTTCGCTCGTCTTGCGGTCCGTATCCTTGAAGCCGATGGCCGTCGTCATGCAATGTCCTCTCGCGTGCCGCCGGCCTATGGGCGGCGATTGCGGCTTTCCTGTGGGAGCGGCGCACCCCGATTTTTCGCAGTTGCGGATGCGAAATCGCTACGCAAACCTGCGGGAATTGCTCTATGAGCATGCCGCGCCGCACACAATAGGGTGATTTTCTTGACGAAGCGTATGCCGGCCCGCGCGGGCCACTCCGTTCACGCGAAAGGCCGCGAAAAGCTGAACGGGCACCTTGCCATGCTGCTTTTCGCGGTGCTGATCGCCGGTTCCTTCTCCTTCGGCGGCCTTGCGGCGCGCTACATGGAGGCCGAGCCGCTGATGCTGTGGCGCTACATCCTGACCGTCGTCGTCATGGCGGCGCTCGCCTTCGGCGCCTTCAAGATCCCGACGGCCCTGCCGAAGCAGGCCTGGCGCTTCCTGCTGCTCGGCGGGCTGATCGCCATCTACATGCTCACCATGTTCATGGCGCTGGAATTCACCAGTCCCGTCGCCACCGGCGCGGTCTTCACGCTGATGCCGCTGCTCAGCGCCGGCTTCGCCCTGCCGATCCTCGGCCAGAGGACGCGGCCGGGCGTGCTGGCCGGCCTCCTCATCGCCGCCGCCGGCGCCGTCTGGGTGATCTTCCGCGGCGATATCGCGGCCATCCTCGCCTTCGATGTCGGCGCCGGTGAGATGATCTTCTTCGTCGGCGTCGTCTGCCATGCGCTCTACGTGCCGCTGATCCGCCGCTTCGACCGGGGCGAACCGGCCGTCGGCTTCGGCTTCTGGGTGACGGTGGGCGCGACGCTCTGGCTGGTGCCGCCCGGCATCCGCGGCCTGGTCGAGACGGATTTCTCCGCCCTGCCCCTGGCCGTCTATGCCGCCGTCACCTATCTCGCCGTCGTCACGACGGCCGGCACGTTCCTGCTCCTGCAATATGCCTCCATGCGCCTGCCCGCCTCCAAGCTGCTCGGCTACGGCTACCTGACGCCGAGCTTCATCATCCTGCTCGAAGGCATGCTCGGCCATGGCTGGGCGAGCCTGCCGGTGCTGGCCGGCGCCCTCGTCACCGCCTGCGGCCTGGCTCTGATGGCGCTGCTGCCGGATTGATTTTTTCCGGGAACGATCCGCCGTCTCATGCGTTGCCGACCCGTTGGGGCGCACCTTGAGTATCGACGGAGCGCATATATTGAAGCGATTTGAGATCATCGACGGCATGCGGGGCTATTTCCTCGTCTTCATGCTGATCAACCACCTCATCTTTGTCGGCGGCTACTGGATGATGGAAGTGAACCATCGCCAGTTCGCCTTCGTGGAGGACGCCCAGGGCTTCGTCTTCCTCTCGGGCCTGCTCATCGGCATGGTCTATGCCCGCAAGATGCTGAAATACGGCTACGACACCGGCCGCCAGCTCCTCCGCAACCGCGCCTTCGAGCTCTACCGCTACGCCATGGGCACGGTGATGGCGGTGCTGGTGGTGCAGATGTTCCTGCCCGATGCCTACCGGCTCTGGTACAACTGGCTCGGCTATACGAATTTCGACGCGCCGCTGCGGCTGGCGGCGATCGCCACCTTCCTCTTCCAGCCCACCTTCATGGACATCCTGCCGCAATACATCGTCTACATGCTGTTCGCCCCGCCGCTCGTCCTCCTCTGCCTGAAGGGCAAATGGGCGCAGGTGCTGGCCGGTTCCCTCATCGTCTGGATGGCCGCGCAACTCGGCCTGCAGCGCTTCGCCACCGATCCCCTGAACACGCTCTTCACCGGCACCGACGGCCAGGGCATCCGCGCGAGCTTCAACATGCTCGGCTGGCAGATCGTCTTCTTCTCGGCCCTCGTCATCGGCGTCCTGACCGCGCAGGACAAGGTCGACTGGAGCCGCATCTTCTCCCCGGAAAAGACGCTGCTGCCGAAGGCCGCACTCGCCATCTGCCTGTTCTTCCTGCCGCTGCGGATCGTCACGGCCTGGGACCTCCTGCCGCAATCCGTGCTCGACAAGTTCGCCACCATGGAGATCCGCGCCGATTTCGGCCCGGTCTACCTGCTGAACTTCGCAGCCGTCGCCACCGGCCTCGCCTGGCTGCTGATCGCCGGCCCGAAGCACCACAACCTTTGGATCCGCAAGCTCGCGGCCGTCGTCACCGGCGTGTTCACCCTGCGCTTCCTGCGCCTGCTAGGCCGCCATTCGCTGCAGGTCTATGTCTGGCACGTCGCCATCGTCTATGCGGTCTACTATGCGGACGGGCGCACGCCGGAGCTGTCGCAACTCACCAAGACGTCGATCGCCGTCGTCTGCATCGCGCTCCTGGCGCTGCCGGCGCTGTGGCGCGAACGCGAGCAGATCGCGGCCGGCCTGTTCGGCCAGCCCAAGGCGGAGCCGGCCAGGCGGAAATCTACGCCGACTGCTCGCTGATATTGAGGCCCGTGAGGAAGAGCTGTTCGAGGAAGCGCGCCGCATCCTCGAACCGGCCCTCGCCGGCCTGGTTCTGTCCCAGCACAGCGCGCACCTGCACGTCGAAGTCGGCATAGTGCTGCGTGGTGGACCAGATGGAGAAGATGAGATGGTACGGGTCGCATCTGGCGATCTTGCCCGCCTTCGCCCAGGTCCGGATGACCTCCGCCTTCTCGTCGACGAGCGATTTCAGCGGCCCCTTCAATTCGTCCTCGATATTCGGCGCCCCTTGCAGGATCTCGTTGGCGAAAAGCCGGCTCTCACGCGGAAAATCGCGCGCCATTTCCAGCTTGCGGCGGATGTAGCTGCGGATCTCCGAGACCGGATTTCCCTCAGCATCGAATTCGCGCAAGGGGTCGAGCCAGGTGTCGAGCACCCGGGTGATCAGCGCCCGGTGCATCGCCTCCTTGGTGCGGAAATAGTAGAGTAGGTTCGGCTTGGACATGCCGGCTACCTCGGCGATCTGGTCGACGGTGGCGCCGCGGAACCCGTGCAGGGAGAAAACCTCCAGCGCCGCCTCGAGGATCTGCTCCTCCTTCGCTTCCTGGATGCGCGTGCGCCGTTGTGTCCTCGCCGCCCTTGGTAATGCCATCGTGCCCCCTCGGCCCCTCCCGTCGCCCGGAAAAGTGCCGCCAAATCCACCAGTTTTACCAGCCGCCATTTTCTTCGGCGCAGCCCAAGTTTTTGGTTTTTCGGCTTGAGTGCCGCAACGGAAGCTGTAATGTTTACCAACCGGTCAAATTATCAGCCAGTTATCGCCCAAAGGCAACTGCTGATCGGAAGGCGCAAAATAACAACGGCGCCACCAGCCGGCGGGAACGAAAATGGGGCTGCAAAAGCCCGACGAATGGGAGCATAGACATGGCCGCACCCGGCGAGAACATGCGCGTCAACGCGGACCGCCTGTGGGATTCCCTCATGGACATGGCGAAGATCGGCCCCGGCATCGCCGGCGGCAACAACCGCCAGACGCTGACCGACGCCGACGCGGAGGGCCGCCGCCTGTTCCAGGCCTGGTGCGACGGCGCGGGGCTCAGCATGGGCGTCGACACGATGGGCAACATGTTCATGACGCGCGCGGGCACCGACCCCGACGCCCTGCCCGTCTATATCGGCTCGCATCTCGACACCCAGCCGACCGGCGGCAAATATGACGGCGTGCTCGGCGTTCTGGCCGGCCTTGAGGTCGTGCGCTCCCTCGACGACCTCGGCATCCGCACGAAACACCCGATCGTCGTGACCAACTGGACGAACGAGGAAGGCGCGCGCTTCGCCCCCGCCATGCTGGCCTCCGGCGTCTTCGCCGGCGTGCACACGCAGGATTACGCCTATGCCCGCAAGGATCCCGAGGGCAAGGCCTTCGGCGACGAGCTGAAACGCATCGGCTGGGTGGGCGACGAAGAGGTCGGCGCGCGGAAGATGCACGCTTATTTCGAGTACCACATCGAGCAGGGCCCGATCCTCGAAGCGGAAAAGAAGGACATCGGCGTCGTCACCCACTGTCAGGGCCTGTGGTGGCTGGAATTCACGCTGACCGGCCGCGAGGCGCATACCGGCTCGACGCCGATGGACATGCGCGTCAATGCCGGCCTCGCCATGGCCCACATCCTCGAAATGGTGCAGGCCGTCGCCATGGAGAACCAACCGGGCGCCGTCGGCGGCGTCGGCCAGGTGTTCTTCTCGCCGAATTCGCGCAACGTGCTGCCCGGCAAGGTCGTCTTCACCGTCGACATCCGCTCGCCGGACCAGAAGAAGCTCGACGGCATGCGCGCCCGCATCGAGGCGGAAGCGCCGAAAATCTGCGCGGCGCTGGGCATCGGCTGTTCCGTCGAGGCGGTCGGTCACTTCGACCCCGTCACCTTCGACCCGACGCTCGTCACCGCAGTCCGCAAGGCCGCCGAGGATCTCGGCTACAGCCACATGAACCTCATCTCCGGCGCCGGCCACGACGCCTGCTGGGCGGCAAAAGTCGCCCCCGCCACGATGATCATGTGCCCTTGCGTTAACGGCCTCTCGCACAACGAGGCGGAGGACATCTCGAAAGAATGGGCCGCCGCGGGCGCCGACGTCCTGCTCCATGCGGTGATCGAGACTGCCGGCATCGCCGAGTGACCGTCTGCCGTCCGGTCCGCCGGGCGGTCTCGCGCTTTGCGCGCCACCACAAATCGAGACAGGGAACGGACCAACATGAGCACAGTCATCAAGGGCGGAACCATTGTCACCGCCGACCTCACCTACAAGGCGGACGTCAAGGTCGAGGGCGGCAGGATCGTGGAGATCGGGCCGGACCTTTCGGGCGACGAGGTGCTGGACGCGGCGGGCTGTTATGTCATGCCGGGCGGCATCGATCCGCATGTGCATCTCGAAATGCCCTTCATGGGCACCTATTCGGCCGACGATTTCGAGAGCGGCACGCGCGCCGGCCTTGCCGGCGGCACGACCATGGTGGTGGATTTCTGCCTGCCCGATCCCGGCCAGTCGCTGCTCGACGCGCTGAAGCGCTGGGACAACAAATCGACCCGCGCCAATTGCGACTATTCCTTCCACATGTCGGTGACGTGGTGGGGCGAGCAGGTCTTCGACGAGATGAAGGCGATCGTCGAGGAGAAAGGCATCAACACCTTCAAGCACTTCATGGCCTACAAGGGCGCGCTGATGGTGAACGACGACGAGATGTTCGCCTCGTTCCAGCGCTGCGCCGCGCTCGGCGCGCTGCCGCTGGTCCATGCGGAGAACGGCGACGTCGTCGCCGCCATGCAGCAGAAGCTGATGGACGAGGGCAACAACGGGCCGGAAGGCCACGCCTATTCCCGCCCGCCCTCCGTCGAGGGCGAGGCGACGAACCGCGCCATCATCATCGCCGACATGGCGGGCGCGCCGCTCTATGTCGTGCACACCTCCTGCGAGCAGGCGCACGAAGCCATCCGCCGCGCCCGGCAGAACGGCATGCGCGTCTACGGCGAGCCGCTGATCCAGCACCTGACGCTCGACGAGAGCGAATATTTCAACAAGGACTGGGACCACGCCGCCCGCCGCGTCATGAGCCCGCCCTTCCGCAACAGGCAGCACCAGGATTCGCTCTGGGCCGGCCTTGCGAGCGGCTCGCTGCAGGTGGTGGCGACGGACCACTGCGCCTTCACGACCGACCAGAAGCGCACCGGCGCCGGCGACTTCCGGAAAATCCCGAACGGCACCGGGGGCCTTGAGGACCGCATGCCGATGCTCTGGACCAACGGCGTCAATACCGGCCGGCTCACCATGAACGAGTTCGTCGCTGTCACCTCGACCAACATCGCCAAGATTCTCAACGTCTATCCGCGGAAGGGCGCGATCCTCGTCGGCGCCGATGCGGATATCGTCGTCTGGGATCCCAAGCGCGCCAAGACCATCTCGGCGAAGAACCAGCAGTCTTCGATCGATTACAACGTCTTCGAGGGCAAGGAGGTGGTGGGCCTGCCGCGCTACACGCTGACGCGCGGCGTCGTCGCCATCGAGGAGAGCACGGTAAAAACCCGCGAGGGCCACGGCCAGTTCGTCAAGCGCGAGCCGTTCACGGCTGTCAACAAGGCGCTGTCGACCTGGAAGGAGATCACCGCGCCGCGCAAGGTGGAGCGCAGCGGCATTCCGGTGAGCGGCGTATGATCCATACCGGCCGCCTCGCCCTTCTCCTCGGCATCGCCCTCGCAGGTCCCGCAGGGGCAGCCGATCTTGTCGACGGCAGCTATGGCGACACTGAAGGCTGCCGCTATGCCGAGACGGGCGACACCTCCGGCGCCGATTTCTTCTTCCTGTTGAACAAGGAAGGGATCACCACCGCCGCCTCCTATTGCGAATTCAAGGGCGAAGGCAGGCCGGCCGGCGACGCGACGACGGTCGCCGCCGAATGCCACGAGGAAGGATACGAGGAGACCACGCCGCACGAACTGACGCTGACACCGGAGAGCGGCGGCTACAGCGTGAGCTTTCCGGACGGCACGCGCTGGGGGCCGCTGATGCGGTGCAAGACGTGAGGGGTGAGCAAGCAGCATATACCTCCCTCTGCCCTGCCGGACATCTCCCCCAGACGGGGGGAGATCGGCTGGAAGCACCCGCCTTGCCTGAAGCAAGGGCAGCGTCCCTTCGCCGCAAGCAAGGCCTGCATGTCTCGCGAAGACGGCCCCGTCTTCCGATCTCCCCCCTTGTGGGGGAGATGTCCGGCAGGACAGAGGGGGGTGCGTTCCCCCGCCCGCTAAACCAGCACCAGCGCCTCGAGATGCGGCAGAAGCACCACGCTCTCCTGCTCGTGGGGATCTGTCCGGGCGATGACGGCCGAGGCCGGCGCGTCGGAGAGATTGGCCGGCAGGTGCGGCACGCCGGCGGGGATGTAGAACATCTCGCCCGCCCGGACGACGACGTGGTTCTCCAGCCGCTCGCCGTACCAGGTATGCGCCTCGCCGGAGAGCATGTAGATCGCCGTCTCGTGGCTCTCGTGCATATGCGCTTTCGCCCGTCCGCCCGGCGGGATCGTCAGGAGATGCATGCAAATGCCGGACGCGCCCACGCTCTCGCGGGCGATACCCTCGAAATAGCTGAAGCCCTGTTTTCCGTCATAGGTCCCGCCCGGGCGCACCACCCGGCATTCGGCCTTCGTCTCCACCGCCATCGTCTCGCCCCCCGGTTCCAGCGTGAGAATTCCGTGCCTGAAGTGATACCGCAGACAATGCCGATTGCAATGCTGGGAATGGACATGCAGTCTGCCGCAACCCGCGCCGAAAGATGACCGCCATGCCCCATGCCACGCCTTCCAGCACCGTCGTTTCCGCAAAGGGTCTCGGCCTGACCTTCCAGACCGCCGACGGCCCGGTCACGGCGCTCACCGGCGTCGATCTCAATGTCGAAAAAGGCGACTTCGTCTCCTTCATCGGCCCGTCCGGCTGCGGCAAGACGACCTTCCTGCGCGTCATCGCCGATCTCGAAAAGCCGACCTCTGGCGCGATCACCGTCAACGGACTGTCGCCCGAAGAGGCCCGCAAGCGCCGCGCCTATGGCTATGTCTTCCAGGCGGCCGCGCTCTATCCCTGGCGCACGATCGAGAAGAACATCGCCCTGCCGCTGGAGATCATGGGCTATTCCAGGGCCGACCAGAAGGCACGCATCGAGCGCACGCTCGATCTCGTCAACCTGTCGGGCTTCGGCAAGAAATATCCCTGGCAGCTTTCCGGCGGCATGCAGCAACGCGCCTCGATCGCCCGCGCGCTGGCTTTCGACGCCGATCTTCTCCTGATGGACGAACCCTTCGGCGCGCTCGACGAGATCGTGCGCGATCATCTCAACGAGCAGCTCCTGAAATTGTGGGCCGCCACCGAGAAGACGATCTGCTTCGTCACCCACTCGATCCCCGAGGCCGTCTACCTCTCGACGAAGATCGTCGTCATGAGCCCTCGCCCCGGCCGCGTCACCGACGTGATCGAATCGCCCCTGCCGAAGGAGCGCCCGCTCGGTATCCGCGAAACCCCCGAATTCCTCGAAATCGCCCACCGGGTACGCGAGGGGCTGCGCGCGGGGCACAGCTATGAGGAGCACGCCTGATGAAGCTTTCCTATGTGCTCTGGCTCTTCGGTGCGACGGCCGTGTTCATCAGCGCGGCGACCGCTTCGCGCGCCTATATCGGCACCACGAACATCCTTTATCTGCTGTTTTCCCTCGCGCTCTACATCGTCGGCAACCTGATGATGCTGAAGCTGATGCGCGAGGGCGGGCTCGGCATTGCCATTTCGCTTTCCGCCGTCACCCAGCTCCTGCTGATCAACATCATCGCCTTCCTGTTCTTTGGCGAACGGCTCAGCGGCACGCAGCTTGCCGGCGTCTGCCTCGGCGTCCTGGCAATGGGGCTGATGCTGCTGCCCTCCCCGGCGAGGAGCTGAGCCATGGCCGAACCCGGCTTCCTGAGAGACCGCCTGCTGCCGATAGGCACCGTCGTCCTGGCGCTCGTCGCGCTCTGGTACGTCTTCGTCGTGGTGCTGAACGCGCCGTTCGAGCGCGACACGGCGGCGCGGGCGGGAACCACCATCGGCTTCATGGAGCTGCTGCCCAAGACCATGATGCAGGAGCGGCCCGTGCTGCCGGCGCCGCATCAGGTCGTCGCCGAGCTCTGGGATACGACCGTCAACAAGGCGGTCACCTCCAAGCGCAGCCTCGTCTATCACGCCTGGATCACGCTTTCGGCGACGCTGCTCGGCTTCGCCATGGGCGCCGTGCTCGGCATCCTGCTGGCCATCGCCATCGTGCACAACCGGGCGATGGACCGCTCGCTGATGCCCTGGGTCATCGCCAGCCAGACGATCCCCATCCTCGCCATCGCGCCGATGATCATCGTTGTCCTAAACGCGGTCGGCATTTCCGGCCTGATGCCGAAGGCGCTGATCTCGACCTATCTCTCCTTCTTCCCCATCGTCGTCGGCATGGTGAAGGGCCTGCGCAGCCCCGAGCAGATCCAGCTCGACCTCATGCACACCTACAACGCCTCCGCCGCACAGACCTTCTGGAAGCTGCGCTGGCCCGCCTCCATGCCCTATCTCTTCACCTCGCTGAAGGTGGCGATCGCCATCTCGCTGGTCGGCGCCATCGTCGGGGAACTGCCGACCGGCGCCGTCGCCGGCCTCGGCGCGCGCCTGCTCGCCGGCTCCTATTACGGCCAGACGGTGCAGATCTGGGCGGCGCTGTTCATGGCCGCGGCGGTGGCGGCGCTGCTCGTCGTCGTGGTCGGCTTCGCCCACGGCCTCGTCCTCAAGCGCATGGGGGCGCGGACATGAACCACACCGTCCTCATCGTGGCGATCGTCTTCTGGCTCGCCGCCTGGGCCTTCAACGAATGGCTCGTGCGCCAAAAATTCGCGCGTCCCGCCGCGGACCGGGCCGCCCACCTCGCCGTGCCGCTGGTCTTCGGCATCACCATCCTCGTCCTGTGGGAAGGCATCGTTCGGGGCTTCAACGTCCCCTCTGTCCTGCTGCCACCGCCGAGCATGATCTGGGCGCGCCTGATCAGTTCCGTGCCGACGCTCTGGGCCGATTTCCGGCAGACCTTCCTCAAATCCGTGCTGGTCGGCTATGCGCTCGGCTGCGGCCTCGGCTTCCTCGTCGCGATCCTCATCGACCGCTCGCCCTTCTTGCAGAAGGGGCTGCTGCCGCTCGGCAACTTCGTCTCGGCGCTGCCGGTCATCGGCGTCGCGCCCATCATGGTCATGTGGTTCGGCTTCGACTGGCAATCGAAGGTCGCCGTCGTCGTCATCATGACCTTCTTCCCCATGCTGGTGAACACCGTCTCGGGCCTTGCCGCGACGAGCCACATGGAGCGCGACCTGATGCGCACCTATGCCGCCGACTGGTTCCAGACCCTTGTCAAGCTGCGCCTTCCCGCCGCCTGGCCTTTCATCTTCAACGCGCTCAAGATCAATTCGACGCTCGCACTGATCGGCGCGATCGTCGCCGAATTCTTCGGAACGCCCATCGTCGGCATGGGTTTCCGGATCTCCACGGAAGTGGGCCGCATGAATGTCGACATGGTCTGGGCCGAGATCGCGGTCGCCGCGGTGGCTGGCTCCGTCTTCTACGGGATTGTCGCGCTCATCGAGCGGGCCGTCACGTTCTGGCATCCGTCTGTCCGCGGTGGACAGGCGTAAAATAAAGAAAAGAGGGAACTGACATGAAAACGAAGATCGCATCGCTCCTTTTGGCAAGCGCCTTCTCGCTTGCCGCGTTCCAGTCCGAGGCCGCCGACAAGGTGACGCTGCAGCTCAAATGGGTGACCCAGGCCCAGTTCGGCGGCTACTATGTCGCCAAGGACAAGGGGTTCTACGAGGAGGAAGGCCTCGACGTCGAAATCAAGCCGGGCGGCCCCGACATCGCGCCCGCGCAGGTGATCGCCGGCGGCGGCGCGGATGTCATCGTCGACTGGATGCCGTCCGCCCTTGCCACCCGCGAAAAGGGCGTGCCGCTCGTCAACATCGCCCAGCCCTTCAAGTCCTCGGGCATGATGCTGACCTGTCTGAAGGAATCCGGCGTCACCGGCCCGGAGAATTTCAAGGGCAAGACGCTCGGCGTCTGGTTCTTCGGCAACGAATATCCCTTCCTCTCCTGGATGAGCCACCTGAAGATCCCGACCGACGGCGGGCCGGACGGCGTGACCGTGCTGAAGCAGGGTTTCAACGTCGATCCGCTGATCCAGAAGCAGGCCGCCTGCATCTCCACCATGACCTACAACGAATACGGCCAGGTGCTCGATGCCGGCATCAAGCCGGAGGACCTCGTGACCTTCAAGTACGAGGACCAGGGCGTCGCCACGCTCGAAGACGGCCTCTACGTGCTGGAGGACAAGCTCAAGGACCCGGCCTTCAAGGAGAAGATGGTCAAGTTCGTGCGCGCCTCCATGAAGGGCTGGAAATACGCCGAGGAGAACCCGGACGAAGCCGCAGAGATCGTTCTCGAAAACGATTCGACCGGCGCGCAGACCGAGGCGCACCAGAAGCGCATGATGGGCGAAATCGCCAAGCTGACCGCCGGCTCCAACGGCGCGCTCGACGAGGCGGACTACAAGCGCACCGTCGCCTCGCTGCTCGCCGGCGGCTCCGACCCCGTCATCTCCAAGGAGCCGGAAGGCGCCTGGACGCATGAGGTCACTGACGAAGCGCTGAAATAACAGCCCTTCCGCCGATGACGCGACGTGCGGGGCCTAAAGCCCCGCACGTTTCGTTTTACGACGGTGAAAGACCGCGGCCGCCTGCGACAGCCCGCCGCGATTGCCATCGAAATGCCAAACGCATAAAATAGTGAGGCACCATTTCGTTGCCTCTTGTAAGGGCAAGGCGCGCCGATTACATAGACCGCACGGTGGGAGTGGAGGAGCCGGGGAGCCGTTCCGTGTCCGCCATGATGCTTAGGGAATAGGGTCCGGCAAGAACCTCGAAAACAAGGCCCGGACCACGATCATAAAGTCAGCTTTTGGGAAAGTTCGGCCTATGGCTTCTGGACGCAGGAAAGTCCTCTCTTTTTCCGCCGCGACAATCCTGGCGATGACGCCGCTTTTTGCCCTCGCCGCCGATCCGGCCGAGGGTGACGCCGACAGGCAGCAGGCGCAGAACCTTCCGGCGATCGTCGTCATCGCCGCCGAAACGCGCCCCCTCATCGACCGGGTGCTTGCGACCGGCTCGGTCCAGGCGGTCGAGGACGTCTATGTCACGCCGCTTGTCGAGGGCCTTTCCATCCGCACCCTTGCCGCCGATGTCGGCGACCGGGTCGAGGCGGGCGGCACGCTCGCCACGCTGAACGACGATGCCCTCGTCCTGGAGAAGAGCCAGACCGAGGCCTCGCTTGCCAAGGCGAACGCCGCCCTCGCCCAGATCCGCGCCCAGCTTGTCGAGGCGCAGGCCAATGCCGACGAGGCCGTGCGGGCCCGGGACCGGGCCCAGCGGCTCGTCAAGTCCGGCTCGCAGTCGCAGGCCGCCGTCGACCAGGCCGTCGCCGCCGCGGACACGGCGCTCGCCCGCGTCAAGTCCGCCGAACAGGCCATCGCCGTATCCGAGGCCGATATCAAGGTCGCCCAGTCGCAGATCGACGACATCGACCTGCGGCTTGCCCGCACCGCCGTGAAATCGCCGGTCGCCGGCATCGTCTCGGCCCGCACGGCCAAGATCGGCGCCATCGCCAGCGGCAGCGCGGCCCCGCTCTTCACCGTCATCCGGGACGGCGAGATCGAGCTGAAGGCCGACGTTTCCGAGGACGGCATCCTCAAGCTCGCACCGGGCCAGAAGGCGACCGTGACGCTCGCCGGCGGAGCCGCCACCCTCACGGGCGCCATCCGCCTCGTCGAACCGACGCTCGATCCGGCAAGCCGCCTCGGCCACGTCTATATCCGCTTCGACGAGCCCGGCAAGGCACGCGCCGGCATGTTCGCGAGCGCGGAAATCGTCGTCGAGGAGAAAGAGGGCATCGTTCTGCCGCTTTCCGCGATCACGACGGCGGACGGCAAGACGGTCGCCCGCAAGGTCGAGAACGGCGTGGTCAGGCTGGTGCCGGTCGAGACCGGCATCCAGGACGGCCAGGGGATCGAGATCGTCGGCGGCCTTGCGGCCGGCGACGAGGTGGTCGCCAAGGCCGGCGCCTATGTGCGCGACGGCGACCGGGTCAACCCCGTCCATGCCCAGCAGGCATCGGCCACGAAATGACGAGAAGCGGGCGCTGCGGCGCCTGACACTGCGGCAAAGCAATATCCCGGAGAGGACCCACGCTGGCGCACCGGGGTTTTCGCCCGGAACGGCACGGCAACATACGCAAACGTCTGGTCTCTTACCGAGGACTTTGGGGACATGAATTTTTCAGCTTGGTCCATTCGCAATCCGATTGCGCCGCTGCTCGCGTTCTTCCTGCTGGTCTATGTCGGCATCCAGTCCTTCTACGCCCTGCCGATCACGCGCTTCCCCAATATCGACGTCCCCCTCGTCGCCGTCACCGTGGAACAGAGCGGCGCGGCCCCGGCCGAGCTTGAGGTCCAGGTCACCAAGGAGATCGAGGACGCGGTCGCCGGCATCGAGGGCGTCGACGATATCATGTCGACCGTCACCGACGGCAGTTCCGTCACCTCGGTGTTGTTCGAGATCGAGAAGCCGACCAACCAGGCGCTGCAGGACGTCAAGGACGCGATCGACCGCATCCGCAGCGACCTGCCGGCCTCGGTGGAAGAACCCGTCGTCACCAAGATCGACGTCGAAGGCCAGGCGATCCAGAGCTTCGCCGTCTCCTCGCCCAACATGACGCTCGAGGAACTGTCCTGGTTCGTCGACGACAAGGTCAAGCGCGCGCTGCAGGGCCGGCCGGGCATCGGCAAGATCGACCGCTTCGGCGGCGCCGATCGCGAGGTGCGTATCGCCCTCAATCCGGACAAGCTCGATTCCTTCGGCATTTCGGCGGCCGACGTCAACCGGCAGATCCGCAGCATGAATGCCGATGTCGGCTCGGGCCGCGGCCAGGTCGCCGGCGCCGAGCAGGCGATCCGTACCCTCGGCGACGCCCGCTCCGTCGAAAAGCTCAACGGCACGATGATCGCCCTGTCGAACGGCCGCTTCGTGCGGCTTTCCGAGCTCGGCACGGTCACCGACACCTATGAGGAGCCGCGCTCCTTCTCGCGTTTCAACGGCAATCCGGTCGTCACCTTCGCCGTCTTCCGCTCCAAGGGGGCAAGCGAGGTCACAGTCGCCGAATCCGTCGCCAAGTCGCTCGAGACGGTGCGCGCGCAATATCCCGACGTCTCGATCCAGCTGGTCGACGACGCCGTCTACTTCACCTACGGCAACTATGAGGCGGCGCTGCACACGCTGCTGGAGGGCGCCCTCCTCGCCGTCGCCGTCGTCTTGCTGTTCCTGCGCAACTGGCGGGCGACGCTGATCTCGGCCGTCGCTCTGCCGCTCTCGGCGATCCCCACCTTCTTCGTCATGGACATGCTCGGCTTCTCGCTGAATCTCGTCTCCTTCCTGGCGCTGACGCTGGCGACCGGCATCCTCGTCGACGACGCGATCGTGGAGATCGAGAACATCGCCCGGCATATCCGCATGGGCAAGACGCCCTACCGGGCGGCGATCGAGGCCGCCGACGAAATCGGCCTCGCCGTCATCGCGACGACCTTCACCATCATCGCGGTCTTCGTGCCGGTTTCCTTCATGCCGGGCATTCCGGGCCAGTACTTCATCCAGTTCGGCCTGACGGTCGCGGTGGCGGTGTTCTTCTCCCTCGCAGTGGCCCGCCTCATCACGCCGGTCATGGCGGCCTATCTCATGCGCTCGGGCGACGCCGACGGCCATGGCGAGGAGAAGGAGGGCGCCTTCATGCGGGGGTATACCTGGCTCGTCGGCAAGACGACGCGCAAATGGTATGCCCGCTATGCGACGCTGCTTGCCGCCTTCGCCTTCCTCATCGCCTCGGTCATGCTGCTCTTCACCGTGCCCGGCAGCTTCCTGCCGCCGGAGGATGCGTCCCGCATCGTGCTGTCCGTCGAGCTGCCGCCGGATGCGATGCTCGACGATACCGACCGCACCACCACGCAGATCTACGAGCGGGTCAAGGATATCGACGGCGTGGAAAGCGTCTTCGTGCTCGGCGGCTCCTCGCCGAAGGGCGACCTCGAACTGCGCCGCGCCTCGGTGACCGTCATCCTCGACAAGCTCGAACATTCGCTGACCCACAAGTTGGTGAACGACGTCCTCGGCCACGTCCCGGTCATCGGCGCCTATCTGCCGAAAATCGAGGCGAAGGGCCGCCTGCGTCCGCAATGGGATATCGAGCGGGAGATCTTCGCCGGCCTGCGCGACATTCCGGACGTGCGCATCATCAAGCTCAACGACCGCGGCGAGCGCGACCTCGCCTTCAACCTGCTCTCCAACAACGAGGCAGACCTCAACAACACCGTCGCCGTGCTGGAATCGAAACTGCGCGCCGATCCGGTGCTGGCCAATGTCAGCTCCGAAGGCTCGCTGCCGCGGCCGGAACTGCAGATCCGCCCGCGTGACGAGCGGATGGCCCGCCTCGGCATCACCACGGCGCAGATTTCCGAGATCGTGCGCGTCGCCACCATCGGCGACATCGATTCCCAGCTCAGCAAGGTCTCGCTGGACGATCGCCTGATCCCGATTCGCGTGCAGGTCGACCGCGATTTCCGCGCCGATCTTGCGGCCATCCGCAACCTGAAGATCCAGACGGCGGGCGGCCAGCTCGTGCCGCTGTCGAGCGTCGCCGACATCGACTATTCGGAAGGCCCGAGCTCGATCAAGCGGCACAACCGCAACCGCGTCGTCTCCATCGGCTCCGACCTCAAGCAGGGCGTGGCGCTGGACACGGCCACCGCCCGCTTCAAGGAAATCGCCAACAGCATCGACATGCCGCCGACCGTGCAGTTCGCCGAGAGCGGCGATGCCGAGATCCAGGCGGAGATGCAGCAGTCCTTCGGCAATGCCATGCTGCTCGGCCTGCTGCTCGTGCTGATGGTGCTGATCCTGCTCTTCAAGGACGTCATCCAGCCCTTCACCATCCTCCTGTCGCTGCCGCTCGCCATCGGCGGCGTGGCCGCCGGCCTCATCCTGACGCAGAACGCGCTTTCCATGCCCGTCCTCATCGGCATCCTCATGCTGATGGGCATCGTGACGAAGAACGCCATCCTGCTCGTCGACTTCGCCATCGAGATGATGCATCACGGCATGGAGCGGGTGGAAGCGATGATCGAGGCCGGCCGCAAGCGCGCCCGCCCCATCGTCATGACCTCCATCGCCATGTCGGCCGGCATGCTGCCCTCGGCCCTCGGCGTCGGGGAAGGCGGCTCCTTCCGCTCGCCCATGGCGATCGCCGTCATCGGCGGCATCATCGTCTCCACGGTCCTCTCGCTCGTCGTCGTGCCGTCCTTCTTCCTCATCATGGACGACCTGTCCCGCCTGCTCGGCTGGATCTTCGGCCGCTTCGTCGGCCGGAAGGACGAGGAGCTGCTGGCCATGGAACCGGAGGCGCTGACCCGCCTTGCCGACCAGACCAGCCGCGAGGTCGCCGATCTCGAAAAGCGCATCGAGACGCTGGAGAAGAAGAACGGCGGGCGAAAGCCGTTCAGCGTGGTGCATCACTCGCCGCTCGCAGCAGAATAGCTGGAAAACGAAACAAACGGCCGGTTCGACAGACGTCGAACCGGCCGTTTTCTCGTTCATTGATCGAAATCAAATAAGACTTCCCCGTCCTCGACTATCGTTCTGTCATCGAAGACCGATGATGCCTGCGGGAGCATGGAGTGAGATCGATGAACAGGCTGATGAAACCCGGTGCCAGGGAACGGGAAACCCTGCTGAATTCCGGCCTCCTGTCCGCCCTCGGCGTGGAGAGCGTGGCGGCGATGATGGAAATCGCGGCCATCGGCAACCTGCCGGCGCGCCAGATGCTGTTTCGCGAGGGCGAGCCGGCGGACATGCTGCATTGTGTTCTTTCCGGCTATGTGCGCGTCTACAAGCTCGACCCGGACGGCCGGGAGGCGGATGTGGAACTCTACGGTCCCGGCGACCTGATCGGCGCCAGCGTCGTGCTCGATGCCGGCCGCTACCGCGCGACCGCCCAGGCCGCGGAACCCTCCCTCATCGCCCGTTTCGACCTGAAGCGCGTGCGTGACATCGCCGCCCGGCGGCCGGACCTTGCCATGGCGCTCGCCAAAGCGCTCTCCGGCCAGCTTGCGCGCGCCTTCGCCAGCCTTGCCGACGACCGCCTGCACACCGCGCCGCAGCGCGTGGCGCGCTACCTGCTCGCCCAGTGCCCGGCGGAGGACAAGGCCACCAGCTTCCGCCTGCCCTACCAGAAGAGCCTGCTTGCCGGCAAACTGGGCCTTGCGCCCGAGGCGCTGTCGCGCGCTTTCTCGATGCTGCGAGGCCACGGCGTCAATGTCCGCGGCCGCCTCGTTCATATAGGCGACCCGGAAGCCCTGCGGCGGATCTGAAACGCCCGAGGGGCGGGATCAGAGCCCGCCCTCGACGCGCAGGAAGTCGACGATGCGGCCGACGCCTTCCCCCCGCTTCATATCGGAGAACACGAACGGCCGTGCGGCGCGCATGCGCTCGGCATCGCGCTGCATGACATCGAGATCGGCCCCGACATGGGGGGCGAGGTCCTTCTTGTTGATGACAAGCAGGTCCGAGCGCGTGATGCCCGGCCCACCCTTGCGCGGGATCTCCTCGCCCTGGCAGACCGAGATGACATAGATCGTCAGGTCCGCGAGATCCGGCGAGAAGGTGGCCGCCAGATTGTCGCCGCCCGATTCGATGAAGACCACGTCGAGATCAGGGAAGCGGCGGTTGAGGTCGGCGATGGCCTGGAGGTTGATCGAGGCGTCCTCGCGGATCGCCGTGTGCGGGCAGCCGCCCGTCTCCACGCCGACGATGCGGTCCGAGGGTAGCGCCTGCATGCGCACCAGCGCCTCGGCATCCTCCTTCGTGTAGATATCGTTGGTGACGACGGCGACGGAAAATTCCCTGCTCATCGCCTTGCACAGCTTTTCGGTGAGCGCCGTCTTGCCCGAACCGACGGGACCGCCGATGCCGACGCGCAGGGGACCGTTCTTCGATGTCATGGGAAACCTCCGGAATATCCGGGGCGGCCGGCCGGGAACGCCGCCACCCCGTCGTTGAAACTCTGCGCCGCGCCGCCCGCGCCCGCAGGCGCCGTCATGAGCGGAACAGCCGTGTCGAAAGCGTCTCGTGCCGCAGGCTGGCGATATCCGCCCGGATGGTCGTCGAACCGAGATCGTCGAGCGTCGAGCAGGCGGCGGCCGTGGCGAGCGTGAGGATCGTCCCCTCCAGGTCCGCCAGCACCGCCACGCCGCCCCGCTGGCCGACGACGCCGCAGCGGATGGCGACCGAGACGAGGTTCGAGGCGACCGCATGCAGATAGGCGGCAAGCGCCGCCTCGGCCGCAATGCCGTGGCCGCCCGAGACCGCGCCGACGGCTACCGGATAGGCGGCAGCGGCACCGAGCGTCGCCAGCACCGGATGCGGCCACCGCGCCGCGGCGGCAAGGAAAGCCTCGCCCTGCAGCATGGTCTCCCGGTGCCGTTCCGCCGAGCCCGACAGGGCCTCGGCGAGCGCCGTCACCTCCGCCAGCCGCCCGGCATCCCCGAAGGCCCGGTGTGCTTCGGCGAGGAGCACCACATCGTTCCACAGATTGCCATGCGCAAGGAGGCTCGAGAGCCAATCCCGCAAGGTCCCGGCATCGTGCACGTCGCCGTCCGCCGTGACCTGTTCCAGCCCTCCGGAATAGGAGAAGGCGCCGACCGGGAAGGCCGGCGACAGCCAGGTCATCAGCCGCAGAAGATCGACCGTCTCAGCCATGGCCGTGATGGTGATGCCCGTGGCCGTGATAGGCGCCGCGCAGCGGATGGAAGGGCTCGGATATCTCCCGCACCGACGCACCGAGCCCGACGAGCATGTCGCGGATGACGTGGTCGCGCAGGATGAGGATGCGGGCATCCTCGATCTGCGCCGGCAGATGGCGGTTGCCGAGGTGCCAGGCAAGCTCGACGAGGTGCAGGCGGTCCTTCGGCGTGACCTCGTAGAGGTCCTCCGCGGCGGCAACGACCTCGATCACTTCGCCCTCCTCCGTCAGCAGGCGGTCGCCGTGGGCGAGCTGGACCGGCTCGCGGAGATCGAGCATCACGACATCGTCGTTCCGCATGTGCAGGAGCTTGCGGCGCACATGGCGCTGATCGTGCGAAAGCACGACCACGTCGATCGGCGTGCGGGTTCCGCCGGCACCATGCGGCAGGATTTCCGTGGAACGATAGGGCAAGAGGCGACCTCGGGTCTCGATGGATCAAGTCCCGGCAACAAAAGCATGTTTGCCCGGCCAAGGAAACCGGCGAAGCGTCGGCCTACGTCATTTGGCGTAGGGCGCCATCAGCGCCGGCGCCCGCCGGCCGCGATCCGCCGGCTCGGCTCCAGCAGTTCCTCGCCCTCGTCCTCGTGGATCGTGCGGTCGCGGCCGAGCGACTTGGCAAGGTAGAGCGCGCGGTCCGCCGCCTCGAAGACGGCCTCGAACGGCCGGCTTGCGGGCCGGTCGGCAATGCCGGCCGACAGGGTGACGCTGACCGGCCCCCTGGCGGCCGCAATCCGGCGCGCGGCCACGGAACGGCGCGCCTCCTCCACCAGCAGGCTGCAATCGCCGCGGTCGTCGTTTTCGATGAAGACGGCGAATTCCTCGCCGCCGAAGCGCCCGACGAGATGGGGGGAGGCGAACACCCGCTCCAGCTCCTCCGCGATGGCGACGATGACCGCGTCGCCCACCGCATGGCCATGCATGTCGTTGACCAGCTTGAAGCGGTCGACATCGAACAGGACGAAGAAGCCGTTGGCCGTCTTTCCCGCCATATCCTCGACGAAGGCCCGCCGGTTCAGGAGGCCCGACAGCGGATCCAGCCGGGCGAGCCGCTCGAACTTGGCGCGCGACAGTGCCATTTCGTGGATCGCCATACCGAAGAGCCAGGCGATCAGCGCCGATACGCTGGCGGCGATCAGCACCGTCGTGGGCGTGCCGAAAGCGAGGGGAGAAGCCAGGGGATGCGGGAGAAGGTCGAAATTGGCAAGGACGGCCGCGACCATCAGATAGGCCGCGGTGGCAAGCGTGATGGCCACCAGCACGGTGTTCAGCACGAACATCGAAATATCGGCCCGCGTCTGGAAGACACCCGCCTCCCACTGGGCCCTCAGCCAAAGGGCCAGCTTGCCACGCATAAAACTCTCCACAATGAACAAGGAGACCCTACGGTACTTTCTTTCAGATTCAGCTAATGCCTTCGCTAGAAGTTTAACTGTCCCGTTTTGAAACTTCCGTTAAGGGATCGTACCGGAAATCCGGCCCGGGCGCGCCGCCCTGGAGGCCGTCAGGCTCATTCTGAGCCAGACGGTCTTCAGGGTTTCTTTGTTTTCGCTTGCCTCTTCGGCAAAGCCGGTTCCCCCTTTTCCCCGACAAACTCTAAAAGAGGAAGTAGCGCTGCGCCATGGGCAGCACCGTGGCAGGCTCGCAGGTCAGCAACTCGCCGTCCGCCCGCACCTCGTAGGTCTCCGGGTCCACCTCGATATGCGGCGTCAGGTCGTTCAGCACCATCGAGGCCTTGGAGATGGCGCGGGTGTTGCGCACCGGCAGGAGCTGCTTTTCGACGCCGAGCCGCGCGCGCAGGCCGAGATCGATCGCCGCCTGCGAGACGAAGGTGACGGAGGAACTGGTGCGCATCCTGCCGAAGGCGCCGAACATCGGGCGATAGTGCACCGGCTGCGGCGTGGGGATCGAGGCATTCGGATCGCCCATCGGCGCCATGGCGATCCCCCCGCCGAGCAGCACCATGTCCGGTTTCACGCCGAAGAAGGCCGGCGTCCACAGCACGAGGTCCGCCCGCTTGCCGACCTCGACGGAGCCGATCTCGTGGCTGAGGCCATGGGCGATCGCCGGATTGATCGTGTATTTCGCGATGTAGCGGCGGATGCGCAGGTTGTCGTTCTCACCCGTCTCGCCGGCAAGGCGGCCGCGCTGGCGCTTCATCTTGTCGGCGGTCTGCCAGGTGCGGATCGCGACCTCGCCGACGCGGCCCATGGCCTGGCTGTCGGACGAGATGATCGAGAAGGCGCCGATATCATGCAGGATGTCCTCCGCCGCGATCGTCTCCTTGCGGATGCGGCTCTCGGCGAAGGCGATATCCTCCGGGATCGACGGCGACAGGTGGTGGCAGACCATCAGCATGTCGAGATGCTCGGCGATAGTATTGGCCGTGTAGGGCCGCGTCGGGTTGGTCGAGGACGGGATGACATTGGCATGGCCGCAGACCTTGATGATATCCGGCGCATGCCCGCCGCCCGCCCCCTCGGTATGGAAGGCATGGATGGTGCGGCCCCTGATGGCGGCCATCGTGTCCTCCACGAAGCCGCTTTCGTTCAGCGTGTCCGTATGGATCATCACCTGCACGTCGTATTCGTCCGCGACGGAAAGGCAGCAGTCGATCGCCGCCGGCGTCGTGCCCCAGTCCTCGTGCAGCTTCAGCGCCGAGGCGCCGGCCTTCACCATTTCCTCGATCGCCGCCGGCAGCGAGGCATTGCCCTTGCCGGCCAGCGCCAGGTTCATCGGAAAGGCATCGAAGCTCTCGATCATGCGCTCGATGTGCCAGGCGCCGGTGCAGGTGGTGGCGAGCGTGCCGTGCGCCGGGCCGGAGCCGCCGCCGAGCATCATGGTGATGCCGCTGGCCAGCGCCTCCTCGATCTGCTGCGGGCAGATATAGTGGATATGGGCATCCATGCCGCCCGCCGTGAGGATCCTCCCCTCGCCGGCAATCACCTCTGTCGAGGGGCCGACGACAATGGTGACGCCGGGCTGCGTATCGGGATTGCCAGCCTTGCCGAGGCCGGCGATACGGCCGTCCTTCAGCCCCACATCGGCCTTGAAGATGCCGGTATGGTCGATGACCAGCGCATTGGTGATGACGGTGTCGACCGCGCCCTCGCCGCGCGTCGCCTGGCTCTGGCCCATGCCGTCGCGGATGACCTTGCCGCCGCCGAACTTCACCTCCTCGCCATAGGTGGTGAAATCCTTCTCCACTTCGGCGAAGAGTTCGGTATCGGCAAGGCGCACCCTGTCGCCGACGGTCGGGCCGAACATGTCGGCATAGGCGGCGCGGGACATTCGATAGGACATAGTCAGCTTCCCCGGGAGGCAGGTATCTTGTTTGGATGCTCGGACGTTTCCCCGGCCGGAGCCCCATCGCTTCCGTGCCGTGGATGATCCAGTCGTTCGAGGCAGCCGGCGGCGACCTGGGCATCCACCCAGCGCCGTTCCGCCGCAAAGGGATGCCATTGCCAGCCCTCATGGCCGAAGCCGGCGATGGAAACGCGGTCGCCCGCCTTCGCCACGGCGTCGAGCACATGGGCAATCACGATCAACCCCGAACTCGGCACCACATAGGGCGGCGGGTCGAAGGCGGCGAGCGCGGCATCGAGCGCGTGGTGCACCGCGGCCGGGATCACGCGAAGCTCTCGGCCGGTGGCCCGCGCGAACGTCTCGAAGCCGGGCGTGTAGTCGTCGCAGAAATCGTCGAGGTCGGGATGGCTCACGGCAAGGGCCGGGCGCATGGCGGCGAACATCGCCGGCGTCCGCACGCACCAGATCTCGTGCGCCTGCCGCACGGCGGCGCTTGCCTTCCAGTGCCCGCCGCCCAGCATCGCCAGGGCCGGCCGGCCGGTGTTGCAGACGGCGACGATGTCGGTTCTTTCACCGCCGCGCCCCAGGGAGCGGCAATCGTTGAAGCGGATCACCATATCGGCGGCATCGATCGTCCCGGCCATCCCTTCGGGCACGGGGCCGTTTCCGACGATGGCGATCCTGCGCGACACCGCCCGCCTCCTCAATTACCGGAGAAAGCGGAGACGGCCTTCAGCTCGGCCGTGCGCTTGCGCGTCAGGTCGGCGAGGCAGCCGGAGACCAGCATCGGCTCCATCGAGCCGCCGCGCGCCTCGAAGCCGGCCAGCTCGCACTGGCCGTCCCGGTAACCGATCCAGGCGCGCTGGGCGCGCTTCAGCGCATCAACGGCGCCGACATACTGATCGCCCATTTCACTGGCCTGCTCGTCCATCTCGCGCGCCGCGGCCATGGTCACCTTGTAGGCGGCGTTCAATTCATCGTCAGCGGCCTGGTAGTCGCGGGCGGCGCAGATGTTCATCTCGACCTGCACCTGGGCATTGTCGCAATCGACCTCCGGCTCGCCGTCCTGCGCGAAGGTCAGCGGGGCGGAAAGCAGGAGAAGCGCGGCGGCGGGCAAGAGGCGGAAGCACATCGTCATGTCAGAGCGCCCCCATCACGCGCTGGCGGAAGCCGTAGACCCCGCGCCTGCCGGCAAAGGGAATGAGGCGGACCATGCGGGTCTGCCCCGGCTCGAAACGCACCGCCGTGCCGGCGGGAATGTCGAGGCGCAGGCCCCGCGCCGCCTCCCGGTCGAAAGCGAGGCCCGGATTGGTCTCGTAGAAGTGATAGTGGCTGCCGACCTGGATCGGCCGGTCGCCGGTATTGGACACTTCCAGGGAGATGACCGGCAGGCCGGCGTTAAGTTCGATCTCGCCCGTCGCGGCGATGATTTCCCCAGGGATCATGGTCTCTCCCTCACGCTGCCGCGGCCGGCCCGCAGCCTTCGGCTTTCAGGACCCGCCGGGTGGATGCCGGATATTTTGCGAGCAGCGCCGCGGGCCGGACCGGCCGGCGGACGAACTCGCCGCCACAGTTCGGGCAGGCGCCGCCCAGAACGCCCGCCACGCAATCCGCGCAGAAGGTGCATTCGAACGTGCAGATCATCGCCTCCGGGCTTTCCGGCGGCAGGTCGCGATCGCAGCATTCGCAGTTCGGTCGAAGCTCCAGCATGGGTTCACCTGATCGGTTCGTGCACGGTCACGAGCTTCGTGCCGTCGGGAAAGGTCGCTTCGACCTGGATGTCGTGGATCATCTCGGGAATACCCTCCATCACCTGGTCGCGCGTCAGCACATGGGCACCCGCCTCCATCAGGTCGGCGACGGCGCGGCCGTCGCGCGCGCCCTCGACGACGAAATCGCTGATCAGCGCAATCGCCTCGGGGTAGTTCAGCTTCACGCCGCGCTCCAGCCGCTTGCGTGCCACGATGGCCGCCATGGCGATCAGCAGTTTGTCCTTCTCGCGGGGGGTGAGGTTCATGGGCGGTCCATCGCTTGTTTCCCGTCTTGCGATACTAGGCGAGGTCTTGCGCGCACGACATACGCAAAACAGGCCCTGTTGGCCCGCAAAACGGCGCGGTTCAGAGAGTCCAGACTTTCGGCACGCCCGAGCCGCCGCGCAAGTGCGAAATGATCGGGACGAGCTTTTTTCTGAGCGCAAGGCCATCGGGTGCGACGAGGCGCAGGACGAGCTTGTCCTGCCAATGACTGACGCCGCCGTCTCCATCGGCCAGGAGCCGGCGCAGCGGTTCCACATGCGCCTCGCCGGCGCGGCCGCAGAAGAGCACGGTGGCGAAGGCGCGCCCGCCCGCCAGCACGGCCCTCTCGCCCGCCATCGCCGCGATCCCGCCGGCAAGCGCGGTCTCCTCCGCGTGGATCAGCCGGCCGGCACGGCGGATGCGCCAGCGATCGCGGAAGAACCCGCTTTCCACGCGTTCGCCCATCGCCTTGCGGCCAAGCAGGATCGCCTCGACCGCAAGGAGCGTCGCGTCCTCTGCAAGATCGACCTCCAGCCGGCGGCTGAGCGCTGCCCGATCGAAAAGAATGGTCTCCTGCGGCAGCCAGTCGATCCGCGCCCCCGCGGCGGCGGCGATGCGGGTTTCCACCGTCGCCGTCGAGGCATACGCCTTGTAAGCCCGTTCGCAGGCCTGCGTCGTCACCGTCAGGCGCGTTCCGGCGCGGGCCTCGAGGTCCCATGTAATGCGGTCGCCGCCGGTAAGCCCGCCGGCCGTGTTGATCAGCACCGCTTCCATCGCGCCGTCGAAGGTTTTCGGCAGGCGGATCTTGGCGCAGCCGTCCTGGTAGAGCACATCGAGCCGGGTGCCGGCGGCGGAAGCCTTCGCGGCAAGCCGGCCGTGCCCCCGCGCGCGCTGGAGGCGCCCGGGGACATCTCCTTCATCGCCGGACGGTGGTTCCGTAGTGACGCTCATGACATTCCATCCGGATGCTTCGGGCCACGACGTCGCGCGGGCCCGGTCGGCGACAAAAAAGCCCGGCGCGAAGGCCGGGCTCGAGGTCAGGCGGCCGGGCGGCATGCGATGCGCCGCCCGTTCCGTATGACAAGACTACTCGTTCTGGACGTAGGTGTACTTGCCGTCTTCACCCTTCTTCCAGGTGTACAGGACGTAGTCCGGACGGGTGATGTCGCCCTTCTCGTCGAAGCCGAGTTCGCCGATCGCGGTCTGGAACGGACCCTTGGACTTGATGGCTTCGGCAACGGCTTGCGGATCGATGCCGCCGGCAGCCTTGGCGCCTTCAGCGATGACCTGAACGGCGGCATAGGCATACAGCGTGTAGGCTTCCGGTTCGAAGCCGGCAGAGCGGAACTTCTCGACGAGGTCCTTGGCGGCCGGGTTCTTGCGCGGATCGGGCGCGAAGGTCATCAGCGTACCGTCGACGGCGTCGCCGGCGATGGAGGCCAGCTCGTTCGAAACGATGCCGTCGCCCGAGATGAACTGAGCCTTCAGGCCCTGGTCGGCGGACTGGCGCTCGATGAGACCGAACTCGGTGTGCAGGCCGCCCCAATAGACGACCGTGACGCCGGCTTCCTTCATCTTCGCGATGAGGGCCGAGAAGTCCTTGTCGCCGACATTGACGCCTTCGTAGATGGCTTCGGTCACGCCGGCTTCATTCGTCGCCTTCTTGGTTTCGTCGGCAAGGCCCTGACCATACGGCGTCTTGTCATGCAGGATGGCGACCTTGGCGTCCTTGAAGTTGGCAGCGATGAAGGAACCGGCTACGGCGCCCTGCTGGTCGTCACGGCCGCAGGTACGGAAGGTGTTCCACAGGCCACGCTCGGTGTAGGTCGGGTTGGTGGATGCCGGCGAAATCTGCAGGACGCCGTTTTCAGCGTAGATTTCCGAAGCCGGGATGGAAACGCCCGAGTTGAAGTGACCGACAACGAACTTCACGCCGTCGGCAACGAACTTGTTGGCGACCGAGACGCCCTGCTTCGGGTCGGAGACGTCGTCGCCGAGCACGATCTTGACCTGCTCGCCGTTGATGCCGCCGGCTGCGTTGATGTCAGCAGCGGCCTGTTCGGCACCCTTCTGCAACTGCGCGCCGAAGGCTGCGTTCGGGCCGGTCAGCGGGCCGCCGACGCCGATCAGGATGTCGGCCCAGGCGCTGCCGCTGAAGGCGACCATTGCAGCCAAAGCAACGGCCGACATGAGAGACTTCTTCATATTGTTACTCCCAAATTTAAAAGCGGGCTTGTTTCAACCGGTCGCAACACCCGCATCATTGCGCCGATATCGTTGTCCCGCGCCCGAAGGCCGGCCGCGGGCTTCCCTCTGGTTATTTCGCTTTCCAGGAAAAGGGCGAGGCCTTTTCATAGAGCCAGTAGTAGATATTGGTCATCTGCCGCGTGCGGTAGTAGCGATAGCCGAGCGTAGCAAACAACAAAAGCACGACCGTGTCCACGACATAGTATTGCAGCGTGAGCATGCTGCCATGGAACAGCGCGTGATGGATGAAACGGATCGCCCCGCCGAGCAGAAGCACGTAGACGACCAGCGTTCCGTAGTTCTGCCAGTTCTCGGCGACGCTCTTGCCGGTGCGCCAGGCCGTCCAGCCGCCCATGATGACGGTGATGAACAGGAACTGCCAGACCGACGGTTCTTCGTAGAGAATTCCCTGCATAATCTTGTCTCCTTCCCGCCCTAGTGGCGCCCGCCTTCGAGATAGGCGGCGCGCACTTCCGGATTGGCCAGAAGTTCCTTGCCCGAACCGCTCATCGTCACCTGGCCGTTGACCATCACATAGGCCCGGTCGGAGAGCTTGAGGGCGGCGAATGCGTTCTGCTCGACGAGGAACACGGTCAGCCCCTCATTCTGGTTGAGCTTCTTGATCGCATCGAAGATGCCCTTGACGATCAGCGGCGCAAGGCCGAGCGAGGGCTCGTCGAGGAGCAGGAGCTTCGGACGCGCCATCAGCGCGCGACCGATGGAGAGCATCTGCTGCTCGCCGCCCGAAAGCGTGCCGCCGCGCTGACTCTGGCGTTCCTTGAGGCGCGGGAAGAGCGTGAAGATCTTTTCCACGTCCTCGTCGAAATATTTCAGGTTGTCGAGGCTCGCACCCATCTGGAGGTTTTCGAAGACCGTCATGCGCGGGAAGATGCGGCGCCCTTCCGGCGACTGCGCGATGCGGCGACGGGCGATGAGATGCGTCGGCAGGCGGGTGATGTCCTCGCCGTCGAAGATGACGGAACCGGTGCGTGCCTGCGGGCTGCCGCAGATCGTCATCATCAGGGTCGACTTGCCGGCGCCGTTCGCGCCGATGAGGCTGACAATCTCGCCCTTCTTGACCTCGACATTGACGCCGGCGAGCGCGCGGATATTGCCGTAATAGGTTTCCACGCCCGTGACGCTGAGAAGCGTATCGCTCATTCGTGCGCTCCTCCCTGCGTGCCCTCGATCTCCTCGATTTCCTCGATCACCTCTTCGACCTCATCATCTTCGACACCGAGATAGGCCGCGATAACCTTCGGATCGTTCTTCACATGGTCCGGCGTGCCGTCGGAGATCTTCTGCCCGTATTCGAGCACGACCACATGGTCGGAAATCTCCATGACGACCGACATGTCGTGCTCGATGAGCAGGATCGACGTGCCGCTGTCCTTGCGGATGGAGCGCAGGAGTTCGTTGAGCGCCAGCGATTCGCGCGGGTTGAGGCCGGCGGCCGGCTCGTCGAGGCAGAGGAATTCCGGCCCCGTGCACATGGCGCGGGCGATTTCGAGACGCCGCTGCGCGCCATAGGGCAGGTCGCCCGCCGGATCATCGGCGCGCTCGATGAGATGGGCCTTTTCCAGCCAGTGTTTGGCGATCTCGATCGATTCCGCCGAGGCCTTCTTGTAGGCCGGAAAGCCGAGCAGGCCGAGGATCGTGTAACCGGAAGCCTTCATCAGCATGTTGTGCTGGGCGACGAGCAGGTTCTCGAGAACCGTCAGGCCCGAGAAGAGCCGGATGTTCTGGAACGTGCGCGCCACCTTGGCGTCGCGGGTGATCTCGAAGTCGGTCATGCGTTCCAGCAGGAACTCCTTGCCCGCCTTCTGGCGCATGGTGATCATGCCCATGGTCGGCTTGTAGAAGCCGGTCACGCAGTTGAAGACCGTGGTCTTGCCGGCGCCGTTCGGGCCGATCAGGGCCGTGATCTCGCCGCGCTGGGCCTCGAAGGACAGGTCGTTGATGGCCATGAGGCCGCCGAAGCGCATCGACAGATGCTCGACCTTGAGAATGGGATCGCCCGTCATCGTATTTGGCGTCATCGTGTTCGTCGCTACCGTGTTCGCATCGAGGGCCATCAGCCGTGCCCTTCCTTGGTGAAGCTGCCGGAGACCGCCTTGCGTTCCCGAAGGAAGGCGGTCGGCTCACGGCTTCCCACGAAGCCGCGCGGTTTCCAGACCATGACCACGACCATGGCGACGCCGAAGATCAGCATGCGATAGAGTTCCGGCGTGAAATCGGGCCCGAACACCTGCTTCAGGAAGGTCATCTCGCGCAGGAGTTCCGTGCCGCCGACCATCACGGCCGCAGCGACCGCGATGCCGACGAGCGAGCCCATGCCGCCGAGGACCACGATGGCGAGGATGATCGCCGATTCGAGGAAGACGAAGCTTTCCGGCGAGACGAAGCCCTGCCGCACGGCGAAGAAGGAGCCGGCGAAGCCGCCGAACATCGCACCGATGGAGAAGGCCGTCAGCTTGGTCGTCACCGTGTTGATGCCGAGCGAGCGGCAGGCGATCTCGTCCTCGCGCAGCGCTTCCCAGGCTCTGCCGATCGGCATGCGGCGCAGGCGGATCGTCACATAGGCGGTGAGCAGGGCCAGCGCCAGGATGAGATAGAACAGGAAGATCTTGTAATAGGCCGAGGACATCGGCAGGCCGAAGGCCTTGGCGAAATAGTTCGGCGCGCTGACGTCGAAGGACCAGATGCCGAAGACCGAGGCCTTGGGAATGCCGGAGACGCCGAAGGTGCCACGGGTCACTTCCGTCCAGTTGATGAGCACGAGACGGATGATCTCACCGAAGGCCAGCGTCACGATGGCGAGGTAGTCGCCCTTCAGGCGCAGCACCGGGAAGCCGAGGATCATGCCCCAGAAGGCGGCAAGGATGCCGGCGAGCGGCAGCAGGACCCAGAAGGAGAAGCCGAAATGCTGGGAGAGCAGCGCATAGGAATAGGCGCCCACCGCATAGAAGGCGACATAGCCGAGGTCGAGCAGACCGGCGAGGCCGACGACGATGTTCAGGCCCCAGGCGAGCATGACGTAGATGAGGATCTGGATGCCGAAATTGTCGACCCATTTCAGCGAGCCCTGCACGCCGAAGATCATGACCATCAGCGGCGGATAGATCAGCAGAGCGGCAATCGCGATCTTGCTGAAATTGCGCTTGAAGAAGCTCTCTCCCTCGGCCGCCGGCTTGGCCGAGGCGGCCGCCTTGCGGGCTGCGACCCAGGGGCGCAGATAGGCGACGGAGAGGAAGCGTCCGACGGCGGCGATGGCCACGAAGATCGCGAGCAAGCCCCAGCGCTGGTTCAGCACGAGCTCGTTGCGGATGTTCTGCGTGGTTTCGAGACCGACGAAGAGGACGAAGAGGCCGAGCGCGACGAGGCCGGCATAAAAGCCCTCGCGCAGAGCCTGCGCCGTCAGGTTACCGCCGGCGCGCTCATGAGTGTTCGAAATGTTGGACATGGATCAAACCTTCTCGACTTCCGGTCGCCCGAGAATACCGGACGGCTTGAAGATCAGGACGATGGCGAGGATGGAGAACGTCGCGACGTCCTTGTAGTCGATGGTGAAGTAGGCGGACCAAAGGCTCTCGATGAGGCCGATCAGCATGCCGCCGAGCACGGCGCCCGGAAGCGAGCCGATGCCGCCGAGAACCGCAGCCGTGAAGGCCTTGACGCCCGGAATGAAGCCGTCGGTGAAGACGGTCACGCCGTAATACATCAGATACATCGTGCCGGCGACGGCCGCGAGTGACGCGCCCATGATGAAGGTCACGGAGATCGTCCGGTCGACGTCGATGCCGAGCAGGGCCGCCATCTTGCGGTCCTGCTCCGTCGCGCGCTGGGCGCGGCCGAGCGAGGTCTTGTTGACGATGTACCAGAAGGTCGCCAGCAGGATGACCGTCAGCACCATGATGATGATCTGCTTCAACGAGATCGAGATGCCGGAGACGTTGTAGACCGACGACACCATCGGCGGGATCGGCTTGTTGCGCGGACCCTGCGTGACCTGGATGAAATTCGACAGCGCGATCGACATGCCGATCGCGGTGATCAGCGGCGCAAGCCGGAACGAGCCGCGCAGCGGCCGGTAGGCCATCTTCTCGATCGTCCAGTTCCACAAGGACGCCGTCAGCATGGCCGCGGCGATCATGACCAGCAGCAGGAGGACGACCGGAAGGCCGACGAACACGCTGGTGAGGACGAGGAAGACGATGAGGGCTGCGAAGCCGCCGAGCATGAAGATATCGCCGTGGGCGAAGTTGATCATGCCGATGATGCCGTAAACCATGGTGTAGCCGATGGCTATCAAACCATAAATAGATCCAAGCGTTAGCCCATTGACGAGCTGCTGGACGAAGTATTCCATTTGCTATCCCCCGGATGCGGTTCCCGAAGGCCACATCTCTTGTTCTTGTCGCTCTTTTTCGAGCTTGTTTGACAGTCGGGATTCCATACCGCTTTCGATACAAAAGGAAAGCCCAAAAAGCCCGGATCGACAATTTCTTTGGGAAGAACGGTTAAATGGCGCATTGGACGCCACGAAAATCAAAAAATCGGCAGAAGAAGCGGCGCTTTTGCCCAAAAAGATGCACGAATGTCGCAAGCGTCATTGTCCCGTTCCGGCACAGTGACGCGCCGACCGGGACAAATCAGCCGCGCATGCGCGCGCCGGACGGATCGAACAGCGGCTCGACCTGCAGGCGCGCCGGCAGCATCTCGCCGAGAAGCTCGATCGACCAGCCCGCCTCGATGTCGGCAATCTCCTTCGGCACATAACCGATCGCGACCGAAAGGCCCGCGGCATGGGCATAGCCGCCCGAGGTGACCCAGCCGCGCACCGCGCCATCGAGATAGATGGGCTCGTCGCCGATGACGTCCGCATCCTTCGCCGCCACGACGAAGGTGCGCAGCCGGAGCACACCGCCCGTCTCCCGCTCCGCCGCCGCCGCTTGCCTGCCGACGAAATCCGCCGCTTTGCCCGTCGCCACGAAGCGCTCCAGCCCGGCCTCGACCGGCCCGTAGAGCGGACGATATTCGCGTGACCAGCTGCCATAGGACTTTTCGAGGCGCAGCGCGTTCAGCGCCCTGAGGCCGAACAGGCGGATACCGAACTCGGCCCCGGCCTCGAGGATGAGATCGTAGAGATAGCGCTGGTATTGCGGCTTCATCCAGATCTCGTAGCCGAGATCGCCCGTGTAGCTGACGCGCCCGACGATGGCCGGCGCCATGCCGAGGTCCATGCGGCGCACCGCCATGAAGGGAAAGGCCTCGGTCGAGACGTCGAGATGCGTCAGCTTCGCCAGCACGTCGCGCGCCTTCGGCCCGGCGATGGCAAGGCCGACGAGCGAGAGGTTCAGCGCCTCGAGCGTGACGGAGCCGTCCTTCGGCAGGTGCGCCTCGAACCAGCGCATGTGGTAATCTTCGGCAATGCCCGAGCCGATGAGCAGCCAGTCGCCCTCGCCGAGCCTGGCGAGGGTGAAATCGCCGATGAGCTTGCCGTCGTCCTTCAGCATCGGCGCCAACGTCATGCGGCCTTGCGCAGGCAGCCGGCAGGCGAGCAGCCGGTCGAGCCAGGCTTTCGCCCCCCTGCCCTTCACCGCGTATTTCGCAAAGCCCGAAGTCTCCATCAGCCCGACGCTCTCGCGCACCGCGCGGGCCTCCGCGCCGACCGTCTCGAAATCCGTCGAGCGGCGCCACGAGAACCGGTCCTCCACGCCTTCCGGCGCGAACCACAGCGGCTGCTCCAGGCCATAGGATGCCCCGAAGACGGCGCCGGCCGCCTTCAGCCTGTCATAGACCGGCGTCGTCTGCAGCGGCCGGCCGGCCGGCAGTTCCTCGTTGGGATAGCGGATGGAGAAGCGCCGCGAATAGTTTTCCCGCACCTTGGCATTGGTATAGGCGAGCGTCGCATAGTCGCCGTAGCGCGCGACATCCATGGCGAAGACGTCGAAGCCCGGATCGCCGTTGATCATCCAGTTGGCGAGTGCAAGGCCGACGCCGCCGCCCTGGCTGAAACCGGCCATGACGGCGCAGGCCGACCAGAAGTTCGTCATGCCGCGCACGGGGCCGACGAGCGGATTGCCGTCCGGCGAGAAGGTGAAGGGCCCGTTGATGATCTTCCTGATGCCGGCCCTGTTGAAGGCCGGGAAGTGCCGGAAACCGACTTCCAGCTCCGGGGTGATTCGCGCGATGTCCTCTTCCAACAATTCGTGGCCGAAATCCCACGGCGTGGTGAGCGGCGACCACGGCCGGCAGGCCTTCTCATAGGTGCCCATCAGCATGCCGTTGCGCTCCTGGCGCAGATAGATCTCCCCGTCGAAGTCGACGCAATGCATCAGCTCCTTGCCGCGCGTCCGGTTGAATTCGACGACTTCGGGCATGTCCTCCGTGATGAGGTACATGTGTTCCATGGCCAGCACGGGCAGTTCGAGGCCGACCATGCGGCCGATCTCGCGCGCCCAGAGGCCGCCGCAATTGACGACATGCTCGGCGACGATCTCGCCCTTGTTCGTGATGACGCGCCAGCTGCCGTCCTCGCGCTGCACGAGGTCCTCCACCTTGGTGTGAAGGTAGATCTCCGCGCCGTTCCTCTTCGCCGACTTGGCATAGGCATGCGTCGTGCCGTAGGGGTCGAGATGCCCCTCGACGGGATCGAACACCGCGCCGACGAACTGGTCGGGATCGAGCAGCGGCATCAGCTCGTGCGCCTCCTTCGGCGTCAGGAGATGCGCATCGAGACCCATATAGCGGCCCTTGGCGAGGATCGACTTCATCCAGTCGAAGCGATCCCTGGTCGACGCCAGCATCATGCCCGAGGTCATGTGCAGGCCGATATCCTGGCCGGAATAGTCCTCTATCTCCTTATAGAGTTCGACCGTGTATTTCTGCAGCTTGGCGACGTTCGGATCGCCGTTGATCGTGTGCATGCCGCCGGCGGCGTGCCAGGTCGAGCCGGAGGTCAGCTCCGAGCGCTCGACGAGCACGACATCGCTCCAGCCGAATTTCGTGAGGTGATAGAGGACGGAGCAGCCGACGACGCCGCCCCCGATAACGACGACCCTTGCATGGCTCTTCATGGAAACTCCGGCTTTTCCGGGTTGAAGGGAATTCAATGCTGCGGAAAGCGCAGCCTATTGGGTTCCCCCGACGCCCGGCAAGCCCGAGGTGCGAAGCGCCGTGTCGCTCTGAAGGTTTTTATCAGCGCGTGGCGAAGTCGACGGAGAGATCGTGGCTGCGCGCCATGACCTTGAGATCGGCGACCAGCGCGTCGGCAAAGCTGCGCATCACCACGAGATCGAAGCGGTCGGCGCCGGTGCGGGCGAGATTGACCGAAAGATGGTTGCACAGCATGTTCGCCGCGCGCCCGACGGCGAAGGCCTCGGGATGCAGATCGACGGCGATGCCGTTCGCAAGGATGCGCGCGGCGTCGGGGCCGGACAGCGTCAGCGCAACGCGGCCATGGCTCTGGTCGATCACGAAGGCGAAGGCGCCGAGCCGGACGGACAGTTCGGCGACCAGCGTCTCGGGCGCATGCACCTCCGACAGCACCAGCCATTCGCCCGGGCCGCAGAAGCGGGCCTCGAACGCCCCGTCGGCAACGAGAATGCCGGCCGCCTCGGCACCGTGGCCGGGCGCCGCCAGCACGACGGCTATGGCCGTCGCGCGGTGGACGGCGAGATGGTTGGCCCGCTCGACCGGAGCGGCCCCGATCGTGCCGTCCAGCGCATGCACTGCCTGATAGTCGTAAGCCATAGAATTTTCCTCACGCCATCAGCTTGCGGTTTTCCGGATCGACAAAGACCGGATCGCAGACTTCGGCGAATGTCTCCACGCCGCGCAACTGGTCCCACACGACGATCTTTTCGCCATAGCGCTCGCGGCCCGATTTCAGGAAGGCGAGCGCGATAGGCGTGCCGAGCGTCGGCGAGAAGCAGGCAGAGCTGACCCAGCCCTGGTCGTTGATCGTCGAGGGCTTGGCGCCGTCCTTGAGAAGGTGCGCGCCGGCGCGCATCTCCTTGTCCACCTCCAGCGCCTTCAGGCCGACGAGCTGGGCGCGGTCGGCGGCCGTCAGACCAAAGCGCGTGGAGAGCCGCTTGCCGATGAAATCCGGTTTGCCGGCGCCCATCATGCGGCCGAGGCCGGCATCGTCCGGCGTCACGCGGCCGTCGAGTTCGGCATGGGTGACATGGCCCTTCTCGATGCGCAGCACGTTCAGCGCCTCGACGCCATAGGCGCAGAGGCCCTGCGGCGTACCCGCCCGCATCAGCGCCTCGGCCACCGCTTCGCCATAGCCCGCCGGCACCGCCAGCTCATAGGCCAGCTCGCCGGAGAAGGAGATGCGGAAGAGCCGCGCTTTCAGATTGCCCTTCAGCCGCACCTCACGGGCGGCAAGAAACGGGAAGGCCGCATCGGAAAGGTCGTCCTCGACGACGGCCTGCAGGATCGTGCGCGCCTTCGGCCCGGCGATCGACATCTGTGCCCACTGGTCGGAGACCGACACGAAGCGCACGCGAAGCTCCGGCCAGAGCGCCTGCGCGGCAAATTCCATATGCGAAAGCACGCCGGCGGCCATCGCCGTCGTGGTCGTGACGAGGAAATGCGCTTCGCCGAGCCGGCTCACCGTGCCGTCGTCATAGACCACGCCGTCCTCGCGCAGCATCAGCCCGTAGCGGGCCTTGCCGACGGGAAGCTTCAAGACGGGATTGCAGTAAAGCCGGTTCAGGAATTCGGCGGCATCCGGCCCGAAAATCTCGATCTTGCCGAGGGTCGACACGTCGCAGAGCCCGGCATGCTCGCGCACGGTGCGGACCTCGCGGTCGACGCTCTCCCGCCAGGTCTTCTCGCCCGCCTTCGGGAACCAGGAGGAGCGATACCAGAGCCCGGCATCGATGAAGACCGCGCCGTGCCGCGCCGCCCAGCCATGCAGCGGCGAGCGGCGGACGGGCATGGCATGCTCGTCGCGCGACGGGCCGGCGAGCGCGCCGAAGGAGACGGGCGTGTAGAAGGGCCGGAAGGTGGTGGTGCCCACCTCGGCGGGACTGACGCCGCGCATCGTGGCGAGGATGCCGATGGCATTGACGTTGCCGAGCTTGCCCTGGTCCGTCGCCATGCCGCTCGTCGTATAGCGCTTGGCATGCTCGACATGGCCGAAGCCCTCGCGAAGGGCGAGGCCGAGGTCCTTACCGTGCACGTCGTTCTGGAAGTCGACGAAGGCCTTCGATTTTGCGCCCGGCACATGCCAGAGCGCCGTGAAGGACGGATCGACCGCCTCGCCGACGGCGGGAGGCTCGAAGCCGGCGACGGGCCGGCCGAGCGCTTCCACGATGGCGGAAGCCTTGCGCGCACCGTCTTCGAAACATTCGGCAAGCCGGTAGTGGCCCGCCGCGGCGCCGGCCATGACGAGGCCGCCGCCCGCTTCCGGCGCGAGGAAGGCCTGCAGGGCCTGCGACCAGACGGGCCTGCCGCCGCGCTGGCAGGCAAGGTGGATGACCGGGCTCCAGCCGCCGGACATCGCCACGGCGTCGCAGGCGATCAGCTCCTCGAAGCCGCCGCGATCGGCGAGAACGGCGCGGACGCGCCTGCGCCCCTTCGTGTCGACGATGCCGCCGCCGCGCACCACCCGCACGCCATCAGGCGCGCGGTCCGCGGCATCCGTGCGGCTGTCGATCAGCGCCTTAATCTCGACGCCCTGCGCGGCAAGGTCCTCAGCCGTGCGATAGCCGGACGAGCCGTTGGTGAAGATCGCCACAGACCGGCCGGCGGCAACGCCAAAGCGGTTGGCATAGGTGCTGACGGCGCTCGCCATCATGATGCCGGGACGGTCGTTGCCGCCGAAGACCAGCGGGCGCTCCTCCGCGCCGGTGGCGAGGATCGCGTGTTTCGCCACGATGCGCCACAGGCGCTCGACCGGCCGTTCCGCGTCGATCGTGGCGCTGTGCTTCTGCACCCTTTCGACGGCGCCGAAGACATTGTCGTCGTACCAGCCGAAGACGGTGGTGCGCGGCAGCAGCGTGACGCCGGGATGGCTGTGCAGTTCGTCGAGCGCGTAGCGGGCGAAGACGAAGGGCGCCTCGCCGTCGAGCCGCGTCGTCTCCGACAGGAGCGCGCCGCCGAGGGCGAAATCCTGCTCGGCGAGGATGACGCGCAGGCCAGAGCGGGCGGCGACCAGCGCCGCGGCGAGCCCCGCCGGGCCGGAGCCGACGACGAGGAGGTCGCAATGCGCCCAGCTCTTCTCATAAGTGTCGGGATCACGCGGAAGGTCCGTGCGGCCGAGGCCGGCGGCGCGGCGGATCAGCGGTTCGTAGACCTTTTCCCAGAAGGCGGCGGGCCACATGAAGGTCTTGTAGTAGAAGCCGGCGGACAGGAAGCGCGACAGCCGGTCGTTCACCGCGCCGATATCGAAGGCGAGGCTCGGCCAGCGGTTCTGGCTTGTGGCGGCAAGGCCGTCGTAGAGCTCGGCGACGGTCGCCCTGGTGTTCGGATCGCGCCGCGCGCCCGTGCCGACGGTCATCAGCGCGTTCGGCTCGGAGGGCCCGGCCGTCACGATGCCGCGCGGGCGGTGGTACTTGAAACTGCGGCCGACGAGCAGCCGGTCGTTGGCCAAGAGAGCCGAGGCGAGCGTATCACCGGCATGGCCGGAAAGGCTCGCGCCGTCGAAGGTGAAGCCGATGGAATGGCTGCGGTCGATGAGGCCGCCGGAGGGAAGGCGATAGGCGGTCATTGCGCGCCTCCCCTTGCCGCCGCGGCGTCCGTCACGGAAAACACCTCATGGGTAAAGTTGTCCCGCTCGACCACCAGCCAGCACCGGCAGCCGGCGACGTGCTGCCAGTGCTCGCGGATGCGCCCGCGCGGGTTGGCGCGGACATGGACATAATCGTTCCACGCCTCGTCGGAAGCCATGGCCGCCGGGCGGACCGGCGTCGCATCGCCGCGGATGGAAAATTCTTCCTTGGGGCGCGCCCCGCAATGGGGGCAGGAGATCAGGCTCGCCATGGCGTCCTCAATGCAGGTTCGGCTGGGTGCCCGCACCCGCCTCGTCGATGGGGAAACCGCGCTCGAAGCGGTCGAGCCTGAGCGCGCGCGCCACATGGTGGCTCTCGCCCCTGGCGATGAGATGGGCGAAACAGAAGCCGGAGGCCGGCGTCGCCTTGAAGCCGCCGTAGCACCAGCCGCAGTTGAGATAGAGATTGTCGACCGGCGTGCGGTCGATGATGGGCGAACCGTCCATCGACATGTCCATGACACCGCCCCAGGCGCGCAGCACCCTGACGCGGGAAAGGCCGGGAATCATCGTCACTCCCTCCTCCATGACATGCTCGGCGGTCGCCAGGTTGCCGCGCTGGGCATAGGAGGAATAGCCGTCGATCTCCGCGCCGAAGACGAGGCCGCCCTTGTCGGACTGCGAGATGTAGAAGTGCCCGGCGCCATAGGTGATGACGTGGTCGATGCAGGGCTTCAGCCCCTCGGTGACGAAAGCCTGCAGCACATGGCTCTCGATCGGCAGCTTCAAGCCCGCCATCTCGCCGACGCGGGAGGTGTTGCCGGCCGCCGCGAGCGCCAGCCTGTTGCAGCCGATGAAGCCCTTCGTCGTCTCGACGCCGGTGACGATGCCGTCTTCCCGGCGGATGCCGGTGACCTCGCAGTTCTGGATGAGATCGACGCCGAGCCGGTCGGCGCCGCGCGCAAAACCCCAGGCCACGGCATCGTGCCGCGCCGTGCCGGCGCGCCGTTGCAGAAGGCCGCCGACGATGGGGAAGCGCGCATGGTCGAAATTGAGGAAGGGCAGCATCTTCTTCAGCGTCTCGCGGTCGAGCTGCTCGGCCGCCACGCCCTCCATCATCATGGCATTGCCGCGACGGGTGTAATGATCGCGCTGGCTGTCATTGTGGTAAAGGCTGATGATGCCGCGCTGCGACAGCATGACATTGTAGTTCAGCTCCCGCTCCAGCCCCTCCCAGAGCTTCATCGAGAACTCGTAGAACGGCTCGTTGCCGGGCAGCATGTAGTTGGAGCGCACGATCGTGGTGTTGCGCCCGACATTGCCGGAGCCGAGATAGCCCTTCTCCACCACGGCGACGTTGCGGATGCCGAATTCGCGGGCGAGGTAATAGGCCGTGGCAAGGCCATGCCCGCCGCCGCCGACGATGATCACGTCGTAGTGCGGCTTTGGTTCCGGCTCCCGCCAGGCGGGCTTCCAGCCGAGATTGCCGGCAAGGGCTTGCTTGAAGATCGAAAGGGCGGAGTAGCGCATGCGGAATCCTGCATCAGTCGCCCCACATTCGCATATGCAGCACAAACGGCAAGCCCGGCGTCATCTTGTCGCATCCATATCGGGGACTTTCCCCCTGCCGCGATCCCGGCCGGAAAACAGCGCATTTGCTTTCAGGCCGCCGCGCGGCTATGGCATCGGCAGAAACGCCGGACCGGAAAAATGCAGGCAGAACTGAAGCAAGTCTTGGAAAGCGCGGCGCTGGCCGCCGGCAACGCCATCATGGTCATCCACAAGGCTGGGGCCGACGTGCAGTACAAGGCGGACCGTTCGCCGGTCACCGCCGCGGACGAGGAAGCCGAGCGGCTGATCCTCGCCGCGCTCGCGCAGCATTTCCCGGACATCCCCGTCGTCGCCGAGGAAGCCGTCGCGGCCGGCCGCGTTCCGGACATTTCCGGCGGCACCTTCTTCTTGGTCGATCCGCTCGACGGCACGAAGGAGTTCATCGCCGGGCGCAGCGAATTCACCGTCAACATCGCACTCGTCCGCGACCGGGCGCCGGTCGCCGGTATCGTCTATGCCCCCGCGCTCTCGACCGGCTTCATCGCCGACGACACGGGGGCGGAACGCTTCGAGGTGACCAGCGATGGAGCCGTCACCCGGCGGACGTCCATCGGCTGCCGCCCGTGCGGCGACGCGCTGACGGCCGTCGCCAGCCGCTCGCACGCCACGCCGGAAACGGCCCGCTTTCTCGACGACCACGGCATCGACGCCTGCACGGCGATCGGCTCCTCGCTGAAATTCTGCTTGGTCGCCGAGGGGCTTGCCGATGTCTATCCGCGTTTCGGCCGCACCATGGAATGGGACACGGCGGCGGGCGATGCCGTGCTGCGGGCGGCAGGCGGACAGACCCGCACGCTCGACGGCGCCCCCCTGCTCTACGGCAAGACCCGCCAGGCCAACGACGCGGATTTCGCCAATCCGGATTTCATCGCGGCGAGCGCCGGCTGGAGCCCTGCGCCGGCGACGACCACAAAATAACCGGATTGCTCGACGAGGAATGCGCGCCGACCGGAAAGGGCGCAACAATCCGCCCTCGCCCGCCCTGCGGGCGGCCTTTCCGGAGCCCGGGCCGATGCGGCATTTTTATTGTCTGTAAAGGCAATTTCGAATAAGTTGCGGCGACAAGCATTTAGGCGACGCCCCCGTTTGCTGTTGGAAAGAGTGAGCCGACGTGAAAGATGAGAAAGCGCCCCTCGTGGCGGAAACCCCGACCCACGTCGCCGACACTACGAGCAGCCTGCTCGAAATCGCCAAGCAGCGCGCGCGCCAGCGCGCCTCGGAACAGAAGGTCGTGAAGATCAAGCAGGGCGCGGCCAAGCGCCCGGTCGTCAATCCGGCCATCGACGACGACGAGAATCTCGGATCGCGGGCGGAAGTACGGGCGCGCAAGCCCGCCGACCTCGTCAGCGCCGTCCTGACCCTGCCGGCGATACCCAAGCAGAAGCGGCAGCTTCCCTGGCCGATCATCTCCTTCGTGCTGGCGGCGATCCTGCCGACGATCCTGACCGGCCTCTACTATATCTTCATCGCCAGCCCGCAATATGTGGTCGAGACGCAGTTCTCGGTGCGCGGCTCGAACTCCTCCTCGCTCAACGCCCTCGGCCTTACCGCGCTTGTCGGTTCCAGCGCGCAGTCGGGCGATTCCTATGTGGTTGCCGACTACATCCAGTCCTCGCAGATTCTGCCGGATATCCGCGAGCAGACAGGCGTCGACATCCGCACCGTCTATTCGCGCCCGAACATCGACTTCCTCTACCGCGAGAACGAGAGCCGCCCGCTCGACGAGTTCCGCGACTATTGGCGGGACATGGTCAATGTCAGCTACAATTCCACGACCGGCAACGTGACGATGCGCGTCTTCGCCTTCTCACCGTCCGACGCCAAACAGGTGGCCGACGCGGTGCTCGCCGTCTCGGAGAACCTGGTCAACACGCTCTCGGAGAAGTCGCGCCGGCAGTTCGTCGAGGTCGCCAACCAGCAGGTCGCGCGCTCGGAAGAGCGGCTGCGCAACATCCGCGGGCAGATCACCGACCTGCGCATCACCGAGCAGGCCGTCGATCCGACGGCGGTCGCCACGATGGAAGCGACGATCATCAGCTCGCTGGAGCAGGAACTGGCCTCGCTGCGCACCCGCTACAAGGCGCTGGTCGATTCGGTCAGCAAGGATGCCCCCTCGGCCCGCGTCATCGAGCGGCAGATCGTTGCCCTCGAAGAGCAACTGGTCGAGCAGAAGAAGCGCATCAGCGGCGACAGCGACAACGACACCAGCAACAAGACGACACGCAGCGGCCTGGATGCCGGCCGCGCGCTGCCCGAGATGATCGATCGCTTCACCGAACTCAGCGTCGAGCAGGAATTCGCCGTCAAGGCCTACACGACCTCGCTCGCCGCGCTGGAAACGGCCATGCAGGAAGCGCAGAAGCAGGAGCGTTACTTCGCCGTCTACGTGCAGCCGCGCGAGCCGGAGATCGCCCTCTATCCGCTGGGCGCGATCAACACGCTCATCATGCTCGCCGCGGCGTCGTGCCTCTGGCTGATCGGTTACTTCGCCTTCCGGTCCGTGAAGGATCACGCGATCTGATCGCGACGAGGAGAGAGTGACGGAATGGCTCTGCTCGCTGAAAAGCCCCTAAGCTATGCGCTGCGCGAGAACGCGCGGGTGATTTCCGCGCTCGTCGTGCGCAGCGCGGTGACGCGCTTCGGGGAAAGCCGCCTCGGCTTCGTCTGGATCCTCATCGAGCCCGCCGCCTATGTCGGCATCTTCCTTTTGATCCATACGCAACTGAAGGCGCACGTTCCCTTCGGCGACAACGCGCTGCTGTTCATCCTGGCCGGCGTCTTCGGCTTCCGCATGACGCGCGGCATCTCGCGCAAGACGGAACGGGCCATCATGAGCAACCAGCCGATGCTGACCTATCCGCTGGTCCGGCCGCTCGATACGCTGGTGGCGACGTTCCTCCTGGAAACGACGATCTGGCTGATCATCTGCAGCCTGTTCATGGGGGGCCTTGCGATCTCGCTCGACCGGGACGTCATCGTCTATCCAGGCGAGTTTGCCGAGGGCATGGCCGCGATCCTCTATTTCGCCTTCTCCTTCGCGGCCTTCAACGCGACGATGAGCGCACTCCTGCCGCGCTACGACACCTTCCTCAGCATGCTGAGCATGCCGCTGATGCTGATGTCCGGCGTCTTCTTCATGCCGGCGGAAATGCCGCCGGGCTTCCAGGCCGTGCTGTGGTGGAACCCGTTCCTGCACTGCGTCGAATGGTTCCGCACCTCGACCTATCTCGATTACCATGCCCTGCTGAGCAAGCCCTACCTGCTCGGGCTTTCCACCGCGCTGCTCACGTCCGCGCTCGTGCTGGAGCGCCTCTTCCGCCGAAAGATCATAGACTGATGATCATCTTCGACAATGTCAGCAAAGCCTTCCCTCGCCCCGGCGGCGGCAAGAAGGTCATCCTCGACCGCTTCACGGCGGCCTTCCGTCCCGGCACAAATGTCGGCATCCTCGGCCGCAACGGCGCCGGCAAGTCCACGCTGATGAGCCTGATCTCCGGTGCGGACATGCCCGATTCGGGGCGCATCCTGCGCGAGGGCAAGATTTCCTGGCCGCTGGGTTTCAGGGGCGGCGTGCACAGCAAGCTGACGGGCGCGCAGAACACCCGCTTCATCGCCGACATCTACGGCAAGAACCGCAACAAGGTGCTGGATTTCGTCGCCGACTTCTCCGAGCTCGGCCCCTATCTCGACATGCCGGTGAAGACCTATTCGGCGGGCATGAAGGCGCGCCTCTCCTTCGGCATCTGCATGGCGATCGGCTTCGAATACTACCTGATCGACGAGGTGATCGCCGTCGGGGACTCCACCTTCAAGAAGAAGTGCAAGGACGTCTTCGACGAGCGGCGCGAGAACGCGACCCTGCTGCTCGTCTCCCACTCCTCCGGCCTCTTGCGCTCTTTCTGCGATATCGGCGGCGTCATGAACAACGGCCAGCTCACCTTCTACAACGACATCGAGGAAGCGATCGAGGTACACGAGGAAATCCTTCGCACCTCCGCCAGCCAGCGCCGCTCCGCCTGATCCCCCGAAACCCACGGAAAGCGCGCCCCGCATCGTGTCGGGGCGCCCGCCTGTCGTGAAAGCCTTGAAAGAAGCCCGCCGCCCCTATTGCGACTGCGCCAGCAGCGGCATGACGTTCGACGCTTCGGGACGCCCTGCGAGCCGGCCTGCGGCATCCACCGCCCGGAGTTTCTCGAGCAGCGAATTCACCGCGATCTCGATGCCCTCATAGGCGTAGTAGTCGCCGGGATGCAGGCATTCCTGGGCGATCCAGTTCAGGTAGTCACGCCGCTGCGCCACCGGCGCCACATGGCCGGACGACCAGAAACTGTCGAGCTCGATGCCCTTGTTGACGCAGAAGGCCAGCGAGGGATGCCGGTAGAAGGCCTGGCCGAGCACGGCGAGCGGAATGCCGTGCTGGAGCGCCGAGAGGCCGGACGTGCTGTTGATCGTCACCATGCCCGCCGCATGCCGGGTCATCAGGCCCAGCGAGCCGCTGTCGAGGATGTGGATGCGCTCGGAGACGTTGTTGAGCACGCCGACCTGGCGGATGAACTGCTTGTCCTGGCTGTGCCCGCGCTCCATCGGATGGATCTTGAACACCAGCTGGTGCGTCGGCGGCGCGTTCCGCGCGAAGGAGACGATGGTCTTCAGGATCAGCTTCTGGTTGTTCCAGCCGCTCGCAGCCGCACCGAGCTGGCTGTCGTCGTGCACCTGCAGCGGCACGATGTAATATTTCTTGTCATGGTGCTCGAGCAGCCGCTCCATGGTACGGTAATTGCTGCCGAGATTGCGGAACTTCCGGTAGTAGTTCTTGATCCAGTAGAAGGCCTCGGGCGCCAGGGACCGCTTGTGCTTGTGGAAGAGCTTGCGTTCGCTCAATGTCGAAAAGACGCCGCGCACCGAAAAATAGGTGAAGGCATAGGTCGCCATGGCGCCGAAGGACGAGGGGAAATTCGTCCCGCGCGTGCGCTCGCGCGGCTTCTCGTCGTCCTTGCCGGACGGCAGGAGACCGGCGATGGGCGAACGCCAGTTGTTGCCGCCGACCTCCATCGTCACGAAGCCCGGACGGATATACCCTTCCTCGAGGCTCAGGACAGGGATGTTGAGCGTGGCGCACTGCTCGATCGCGATCTTGTGGACCTCGCGTTCACAGCCGAAGAGCACGACATGGTCGAAGCCATGTTCGCCGACGATCTCGGTAAACCAATCCCGCCACACATCGGCCGTGCCGGAGAAGTGCAGGATCTTGCCGCCGCGGGCGAATAACCGGTCGCCGGCGTTGAAACAGACGCGCCAGGCGTCGAAACCGCTGTCGTTGAGCAGCGCCTGGGCCTTGCGGAAGAAGGGGCCGACCGGCCCCTGCAGGAACAGGACGCGCGGCGCGCTCTTGGAAGGGAAACGCTTGGAGAGCTTGCGGCGCAACGCAAGATTGATCAGCCGCGACCCGCGCGTGCCGGCGACGCCCTCCGCGTCGGAGCGACCCGCCTTCGATTCGGTATCATGCTGTACGCTCATGACAGGTCGGCTCAACTCAAATTATGCTGCTGGATGGAATGGTATTCGCACAAAGGCGTCGTTTTAGCAACCGCATCTGCCATACTCCCCGATTTTGTCGCCGATCCCCCGGCGCACAGGCGACGGCCGCGCGCAGGGCGCCGACTCGGATCCGTTCCCGTTTTCCCGACCGTCTTTTACCGCAACCGCGAGTCGCGAAGCAACACCGCCACGCGGTTGATTTGTTGCGCCGCACACAAAAAGACCTTCCGTCCGACTCCGGGCGTTTTCATGGCAGAGCCGGAAATTTCTTCAACCAGATCCTCCGGCCGGCAGGGCAAGCCACTGAGAGGATGGACATAAAGCGGATAGCGGATGAGGCTTTCGGCCACCAGCGCCTCAAGATCGATGCGGCGCGTGCGGCGGGGAATGGGCAGGCGGTCGTCGGTCAGGCCCCAGCCGGCATAGAACGGCGCGCCGTGGACGCCCACCGCCTTGCCGCGCAAGAGCGCCTCGAAGCCGGCCAGCGAGGTCATCGTCTCGATCCGGTCCGCCCAGCCGATCCATTGCAGGATATCGCCGCTGCGGACGACGAGATCGGCTTCCTGCGGCTCCGCACCGCCGTCGCGCACGCCGGAAACCACATCCGGATGCGCCTTGTAGACGATGAAGGCATCGGGGAAGAGCGCCCGCACGGCCCGCACCAGATCGGCATTGGAGCGCACGACGGGGGAGCCGTAGCGGATGGAGGCATCCTTTTCCACCTGCCCCGGCACCAGGATCTTCAGCCGCCCCCCGGCAACGACCGGCAGGTCTGCGGCCGTGCCGAGATTGTACTTGGAGACGCCGCGCCGGACCAGTAGGCGCACGAGGTCGCCCGCCCGCCGGCGCAGGTCCTCATCGACCGTGCCGTGCGCAATCAGCGCCTCCAGCCGGCTTTCGCCCCGTGCATCGTAATAGACATGCTCGCCGTCGAGCGCGATGGAGGATGGCATGGCGAGGTTTACCCCGAGCCCCCGGGAGCGGATGAAGCCGTCCTCGAGCCGCATGGCCGGCACGTCGGCCGGCAGCGCCGTGTCGCTCCCCCAGAGCGCGACGATACCATCCGCCGCCCGCGCCGCGGCGGTCGCCGCTTCGAGCGAACGGGCATGGACCGGATCGCCCGCCATGCCCTTCAGGAACGGCGCCATGGCCTTGCGTTTCCAGGGCGAGAAGCCGGCCGTGAAGACCCTGCGCTCAATGCGCGCCCGCTGGTCGCGCACGGCGATCGCCTGCTCGATTGCCCGTTCGGGCGTACAGGGCTCGCGCGTGTGCAGGTCGAGGTAGTGCGAATAATCAATGTAGGCCGCGTGAAAAACCTGTTCGAGCGAGGCCGGCGGGCGGACGGGCGACAGGAGATCGTGATCGACCGTGAGGCCGCGGCCGGAATAATAGGTCGTGCCGAAGCAATGGACGGACCGCCCGGCCACCAGCGCCTCGAAGCCGAGCTGGCTCGACACCGTATAGACGCAATCGGCCTCTTCCAGCAGCGGCCAGGGGTTCATGCGCGCGGGCACGACGATATTGACCCCGAGGGTGCCCGCCGCCTGTCGCAGGAGGCTGCGGTCGCCGGCCGCCGGATGGGTGCGAACGACCAGCGTCTTGCCCGGATGATGGGCCGCCGCGTGCTCGAGCATGGCGCGGAAGCTTGCCGCGCTCGCCCCCGCCCCGGCAATGGAGGCGTCCCCGGCCACCTGGTCGACGAGCAGCACGAAGGGCCGGTCTTGCGGCACGCCGGCCGCGGCCGGCGTCAGCACCGGGCTGCTGTTGTACTTCGAAAGGCGTGCATCGCGCAGCAGCGCCATCAGCCGGCCGGCGCGGGCGAGCGCCGCGGCATCGCTCACCGGCTGCGACAGCAGCCGGTCGAGGCCGCTCGGATGGCGCGCATCGAAATAGATGCCCTCCCGGTCGACCACGTAGGAATGGCTCGGCTCCCCTCGCCCGGCCGCAAAGCCGCGCAGGAATCCGTCCTCAAGGGTGACAGCCTCCTTGCCCGCGCGCGCCGCAAGCCGCACCGCACGGAGGCCGGACGACCGGCGCCCCCAGCCGATGAACCCGTCGATCCTGCCGGGAAGCGCGAAAGGCCAGGCGACGATCTCGGCATCGAGCAGGCGGGCGATGTCCGCCCGCTGCTGCCAGAGGCCGAAGGAAAGAAGCGCGTAGGTTTTGCGTGCCTGGCCGGCCATGCAGTCCTCGAGAGCAATTCCCGCCGGGGGCGCCGCACGGGCATCGCCGTATCACGCGGGCCGAAGCCCGCCCGTCAGAGCAGGTCGGCGGTGCGCTGGATGTTGTAGGCCGCGCTCGAACCGCTGGAAACGATCGTCAGGAACTTCGCGAGATCCGTTGCGACGTGGCGCGCCAGGTAGACGACATCCTTGTTACGCACGGGGAAGTTCTGCGCGACGATGTAGCTCTGCGTCGCGCCGAGATCGAGGCGATAGACGATCGGGTAGCGTCCTTCCGAATCCGACACCATGCCGCGGGCGATGAGGTCGCGGAAGCGATCGTCGCCGACGACGGCGCGATAGACGCTCTCGTCCTCGTAACGGAAGACGAAGTAGCCCTTCGGATCGGCCGTCGCGACATTGCCGCCGCCGGCGAGCGCCGCGGCTTCGACAAGGCTGAGCTTGGCCGCATCGAACGGGATCTTGCCGGCCTTCTTCGTCTGGCCGAGCGCCGCGAAGGTCTGCGGATCGTAGGTCAGGTAGATCTGGTCGTCCGGCTTGACGTAGATGTCGTCCCTCGGATTGTCGATCAGCGACTGGAGCAGCACGCTACGCGTCTTGCCGCCGCGCTTGAGGCTGACATAGGTGTCGTAGGGCGGCTTGGCGGCGCCGCCGGCCATGGCGATCACTTCGCTGATGTGCTGGCCGCTGAGGCCGAGCGGCACGATGCCCGACTTGTTGACGTCGCCCTGGATGGAGACGGTGCGCGAGGCATTGCCCGCCATAGAAACGATGACGTCCGGCTCGACGGCCTTCGCCTTCAGCGCGTCGACGATGGTGGCGCGCGCCGAATCGATCGTCATGCCGGCGAAACGCACGGAGCCGACATAGGGGATCTGGCCGTGGCCATCCGGCTGCACGATGACGGGGATCGACGTCGACTTGCGCTCGGTGGTGGAGAACAGGCCGTCCGGACCCGCTTCGAAGATCGTGACCTCCAGGCGATCACCGACGCCGATGACCGGCGTACCGCCGCCACCGCCGAAGCCGAAGGTGCTGGACAGGCCGTGGCGCTTGGCCGCGCTGACGCTGTTGGCGACGCGCTGGTCGACGCTCACGACGTCGAAGATCAGCTTGGTCTGGGGAATCTCGTAGGACTTGCCGTCCGCGCCGGCCGAAAGCACCTCGTGGGTCAACGGGCCGTCGCTCGGAACCACGCAGCCGGCCAGCGTCAACAGGGTACCCGCCGCAAGAATCCGCGCGAATGCGCTCAAAAGCCTGCGCGGCGTGCCCACGTCTTCAATTGCGATCATCACTTAGCATTTCCCTTCGACCGTACCCCACAAGGTACGGGGCAAGAGCCAGCCGCTTGCCACGACAGGGCGCCATAGACATGCAGTTCCAATGTCTCGTCAAGTCCCATGACCAAACCTTGTCCCACTGCGCATATCCATGCGGCCCCCGCCGACACCATGGAGCAAATCCCTTGCACATTCGTTACGCTCTGAAAAGCCGGTCGGCGCTTTGGTGTTGAAAATCAACTTTTTCCACCAGCTTTTTCAAAGGGGGTGCGACAAAAAGAACGCAACTTTTCCTCCGCCCGCCCGGCGATGAACGCGCCCCTGGTCCCGCAGTTTATGCACATGCCTTGCCCGGCCCTGACCCTTCCGCAAACGGCCCGGCGCCGGAAGCAGTGACGGGGGAGATGGGCGAAAATATGGGAGGCCTCGCGCCGCCTTACCCCACCTCCACCGGCTCCGGTTCGGGCAAAGGCGCCTCGGCCTCTTCCGGCCTGATGCGGAACCAGGCGACGTACAGCGCGGGCAGGAAGAGCAGCGTCAGCACCGTGCCGACGATGATGCCACCCATCATGGCATAGGCCATCGGTCCCCAGAACACTTCGCGCGAAATGGGGATGAGCGCGAGGCTGGCGGCCGCCGCCGTCAGCATGATCGGCCGCATGCGGTGCTCCGTCGCCTCGCGCACGGCATTCCAGGCATGCATGCCCTCGCGCCTCAGGTCCTCGATCTGCACGACGAGGATGACCGAGTTGCGGATGAGGATGCCGATCAGCGCCAGCACGCCGAGGATGGCGACGAAGCCGAGCGGCGCCCCGCTGCCGAGCAGCGCGATGACCACCCCGATGAGCGCCAGCGGTGCCACCGCGAAGACGAGGAAGAGCCGCGAGAAGCTCTGGAGCTGGAGCATCAGGATCGTCGCCATGGCAAACAGCATCAGCGGCACGACGGCGATGATTGGCGCCTGGCTGTTGGCGCTTTCCTCCACCGTGCCGCCGACCGTTACTGCGTAGCCGGAAGGCATCTCCGCCCGGAAGGCGGAAACGTCCTTTTCCAGTTGCGAGACGATCGTCGCCGGCTGCACGCCGCCGGTAACGCTCGCCTTGACCGTGATGGTCGGCTGGCGGGAACGGCGCCAGACCACCGGCTGCTCCATCTCGTAGCGGAAGTTCGCCACCGCGGCGAGCGGCACGGAGGTACCGTTGGCCGTCGGCAACTGGAGCTGGCGCAATGTCTCGATGGACTGGCGCTCGGCGGCGCGCGCGCGGCCGATGACATCGATCAGGTAGACGTCGTCGCGGATCTGGGTGACGGTGGTGCCGCCGACGACGCCGTTCAGCGCCGAGGCGATGTCCTGCGAGGTGACGCCGAGCTGGCGGGCCTTGTCCTGCAGCACGTCGACCTTGACCACGCGGGCCGGTTCGTTCCAGTCATAGACGATGTCGCCGAGCCGGGTATCCTGGCCGATGACTTCGCCGAAGGCGAGCGCCTGCTTGCGCACCTCCTGGATATCCGGGCCGCTGACACGGTACTGGATCGGCCGGCCGACCGGCGGGCCGATGTCGAGCAGCTTCACCAGCGCATCCGTGCCAACGAAGGTTTCGCGCAGATAGGACTGGAGATCTGCCCTGAGGCGGTCGCGCGCCTCCAGGTCCTTCGTGACGATGACCGTCTGGCCGAAGGCGGGCGATGGCGGCTGCACGTCGAAGGACAGGAGAAAGCGCACCGCGCCCTGCCCGACATAGGACGACCAGCGCTCGATATCCGGATTGCCCTTGAGCTTCTCCTCTTCCAGCTTGGCGATCTGCGCATTGGTCTCGGCGATCGAGGCATTTTGCGGCAGCGACCAATCGATGACGAGCTCCGGCCGGTCGGACGACGGGAAGAACTGTTCCTGCACGAAACGCATGGCGAAGACGGAGACGCCGAAGACCAGCACGGTCGCGACGATGGTCGTCCATTTCCAGCGCATGCAGATGTCGAGCAGGCGCGCGAAGCCGCGGGCGAAACGGCCCTTTTCCTCGTGATGCTTCGTAAGCGCTACGAGTGGCCCACGGGTATTTCCGTTGACATTTGCAGGGTTCCGAGACCGGTCGGCTTTAGAACTTCTGCCTTGAGCGCCGCGGCATGAAGTAGTCGCGAATTTTTATGACGGCACCAGCAATCTGGATGA